>ENA-OPAV01000146-OPAV01000146.1-human-gut-metagenome-genome-assembly--contig:-NODE-146-length-63219-cov-7.927142_pt1 | contig 63219 bp, 69 predicted proteins | sample MGYA00241056_ERZ501428 | MGnify/ENA primary metagenome ERZ501428 (study PRJEB25962, sample SAMEA2042621) | human gut metagenome | biome: human gut; feature: human-associated habitat; material: faeces... | reverse complement strand
GACATAAGTCAGCAGAGTTACAGTCTGCCCCAGTTGGCCGCTTTGGTATCTCCCCATCTTATCAAAGAACTGTTGTTTCTTTTGCGGGTACAAAGATAGCCCTTTGTTTTTAAACCGCAAATTTTTCACCTAAAAAATTACACATAACAAACCTACAATCTATAACTCTATTTCAGACTCTCTGATTGATAACGTTTTCCTGTTATAGAATACAATTTATCACCGGAATTTTGCGGTTCATCCTTGTACCAGGTAAGATCGTATTGCTTATCCCGTCCATTTTCCCGGTATTTTATACGAAGCTGTACTGAATCCTGTGCCTCTGTCTGAATGGAAGAGACCGGGAAAGCCACGACTCCACGATAGGCATAATTACTCATATCTCTGAATGCATTGTGACGGAATTCCAGCAGAATACGTCCATCCTCGGTTTTCTGCGGGTGTTGTGCCAGATTCACCATATGTTTCAAACCGGGCAGTCCCCCGCCGAATACAAAATCGAAAGTCAGATAATCGTGTTTGATCCAAGCCTTATCCAATATTACCGGATCGTTTCCCAAACTATCCGATATAGAGGCGGAAAAAGGAATAACATCTTTCGTCAGTACTTTATAAACATCCACAACTTTCACATAATAATCATACATACTACTGGTGTCAGCATCTCCCAAGATTGAAAAAGTAACAATAACCCGGTCTTTGTCTTCCAGATAATTCGAAGAAACATTCGAGGCGGACGGAAATAACACCGCTCCTAAATCAGTACTGATCGTATAGGAGCTCCCTTCTTTATTTACGACACCGTAATCTCCGTAAAGATCGTTTAGACTATAACCGTCGTCATCGCAAGACGATAACAGTATATTCAGTAACAACAAAGTAAAAAATGCAATAAACAAATACTTCGCTTTTGTAAATCCTTTAAAAAAAGATTTGTTTTTATTTGCAGCAACCTGTTCTGTCTTCATTATACTCGCCGTTTTCATGCTTTTATTTTTTCATTATTGTTCATAAATTCTGTTTAATAGATGTATAAAAACAACAGAAGTTGCGTAGAATAAGAAATTTTAACTAAAAGAGGAAACTTATGGTTATCATTCCTCCTCCCATCGAATCAGATTCATTGAAAAATTAGTAATTTAGAGACGATTTTATACATACACGATCAATCATGGACAAACTTATCGTCGGAATCGGAGAGATTCTATGAGATATGCTACCCGAAGGAAAAAAACTGGGTGGTGCTCCCGCCAATTTTGCTTATCATGCCGGTCAGTCGGGATTAAACAGTTGTGTTGTCAGTGCAATCGGCAACGACAATGCAGGCCGGGAGATATTGGAACACCTGAAAATGAAAAAATTAAATTACAGTATCCGACAAACCGATTATCCGACGGGCAGTGTGTTGGTTCATTTAGATGAGGCAGGGATTCCGTGTTATGAAATCCAACAGCAAGTGGCTTGGGATAATGTTGCCTATACCCCAGAACTGGAAGAGATCGCAGCCCGAACCAATGCCGTATGTTTCGGTACGCTGGCGCAACGCGAGGAGGTGTCCCGCGTCACGATAAACCGCTTTCTCGACCGTATGCCAGACGGAGACAAACAATATAAAATATTCGATATCAATCTCCGGCAGCATTTTTATAACCGGGAAATACTCGCGCAATCGTTCCGCAGATGCAACATTTTGAAGCTAAACGATGAAGAATTAGTGATTATCCGGAATATGTTCGGTTATAAACAAACGGATACTCAGGCTATCTGCAACGCTCTGCGCTCGGATTACGATCTGAAAATAGTGATTTTGACCTGCGGGGTAAACGGCAGTTATGTATTTACCTGCGAGGGAAATTCGTTTTACGAAACTCCCCGTATACAGGTACGGGATACTGTCGGTGCCGGAGATTCTTTCACGGCGACATTCTGTGCAGCCTTGCTCAAAAACCGGAATCTCCGGGAAGCCCATCGTCTGGCTGTAGAAGTTTCAGCCTATGTCTGTACACAAGACGGCGCAATGCCCCCGTTGCCCGATCACCTGAAATATTAAACACAGAGCCCCTTCACCGGGGCTCTGTCCTTATGCAGTCAAAATTCCGCTGAACAATAACCAAGCCATTAAAAGCGTAAAAAACACATTGAATGTCTGTGCGCCAATAAAAGCATAGGTAGAGCGCCTGTTTTCCGAGGTCAGTAAACTGCGGAAATCGGTTTCCAGACCAATCGAGGTGAACGCCAAAGCAAACCACATCCCCTGAATATTTTTCAAAATAGGAGTAGTCTCTTTAACGACTTCAGGTGATACCGCAAAGGAAAAAATCAATGAAGCAGCCACAAAACCCAGGACAAATTTCGGGAACCGCAGCCAAATCACCTTTAAACCCGGTTTTTCTTCCTCAACACCTTCTTTTTTCGTATACGACCAATAAATACTGATGGCAAAAGCAGCCACTCCCAGCAATACATTCTGTGAAAACTTTACAATCGTGCTCGTCTGCAAAGCTACGTCCCCATAAATTGCCCCCGTAGCCGCAACAGCTCCTGTCGTATCGATCGTACCTCCGATCCAGGCTCCGGCCATCGGTTCCGACAACCCCATTAACTTCGCCAGTACAGGTAATATAATAATCATAGGCACCGCTACCACCATTACCAGCGACACGACATAAGACAGTTTTTTCTTATCTCCCTTGATAGCTCCGGCCGTAGCAACCGCTGCCGACACACCGCAAATAGATACGGCACTCGACAACATCAAAGCCATTTCCTTATCGATTTTCATTTTCCGGCAAAGCCAAAAACAAAAATTCCAAACCACAAACACCACGACACAAGACTGGATCAATCCCAGAGCTCCCGCTTCAAGTAAATCACCGAATAAAACATTTGTTCCGAGCAATACCAATCCGATCTTTACAAAAAGTTCAGAAGAAAGCGAATCTTTCAACCATTTCGGCAAGGTAAATATATTACTGATAAAAAGTCCTAGCAATAAACTGAATATCACGGTTTCGAATCCCCAGGTCTTTAAAAATTTATTGCCGCCGACAACCATCGCTATCAACGTCAGAAAAAAGACGACCGGGAAACTGTAAACCACTGCAGTCCATCTCTTACCAGAAAACAAACCGGCGATCAACGCCAGACAAAACATAAAACCGAATACGATCAGGGAATGCCCGACATTATCCAAGGCTATTACCTTATTCAACAATATTTCTGCATCCGGCCATGCAAACGAAGGCCAGGTCGGTTTAAACTGACACACAATCAATAAAATAATCAACCACCCGACAACCGTAGCCGTCCAATCTTCCGTTAATTTAAATCGCTTCATTTTTTTATCATTTTTTTCGCTGCAAAAATGAACATTCTTTCTCAAATTTTAATAGGCATTTTTGCTGATTCCCTCTTTATTTTAGACTCATGTTTTCATTGCCGGTTTACAATTTCAGGCCAGATCCGGCAGATTTTACAGACAAGAATGAGCTATAGACGACCTCATATATCGCGAGGAAGCGACAGCTGACATCGATCCGGAAAAATGCAGCTCACACCCTATTTACCTACAAATCAATATCTTTCATTCAATCCTTCAGTTTAATTCCCAGATGAACAACTAACCCTTCTATGTTGAAACGGGAAAAAACGGCATTTTTCAGCTTATTATTTCCGGGAATAACAACCCTATTATAGGCTATAGAAAAGTCGGCCGCCGTAAGGTCCGTATTATGAATACATCGCTCCGGACAAATCACATTGTCCGAAAAAACTTCCTTGCAGATTGGCATTTGCAAAATCCGCACCTGCCATATCACACATTGTAAAAGACGTTTTTATCATTTTCATCCTTCTGAAATTGACATAACGCATCTGACATTGCCCGAAACGAAAAGAGGAAAAAAGATTGCAGGAAGAAAAATCCGTTCCCGTGAGTTTACATTCTTTAAAAAGAACATCGTAAAAAGCCGTATATTTTAGCTTGGAAAGTGAAAAATCACAAGTATCATAAAAAGCTGTTGTGTCTTTTTTACCGACACATATACATCGTCCCGAACCAAAGCAACAGAACAACAAACGTTATACTTTCCCTTTAAGCATTCAACCTTTTACCGGAAACTTCGTTAAACAAAAAAACAAAAATACAATGACAACCCTTCAGATTATCTCAGCTTTTTTTGTCATATCCGGTTTCGTATGTGCCGGAATTATCGCCTTGCATATACGGAAACACCCGCAACCGATGAGAATCATGGAAGCCGTATGGCCACTGACCGGACTTTGGGCCAGTTGGCTGGCCCTGTGGGCCTATTATGCTTTCGGGAAAGCATCCGCGCGTTCTGATTCTTCGATGAATATGAACGATATGCCCGGAATGGATAGGTCTGAAATGAACAGAAATCACATAAATAATAAAACCATCCGCCCCCATTGGCAGCAAACAACCCTTTCGACACTTCATTGCGGAGCCGGATGCTCATTAGCCGATATCACCGGGGAATGGTTCACCTTCTTTATCCCTCTGTATATCGGCGGCAGCCTGCTGGCCGGCCAATGGGTACTCGACTACATCCTGGCCTTAATCATCGGTATATTTTTTCAATATGCAGCGATACAATCAATGGAACATTTACCGATATTTCAGGGTATCCGGAAAGCATTTAAAGTCGATTTTCTTTCACTCACTGCCTGGCAAACAGGTATGTACGGTTGCATGGCTCTGTTTATTTTCGGATTCAACAGCGGTTTCCTTCTACCGAAAACCTCCTGGGAATTTTGGTTTATCATGCAACTCGCCATGTGTGCCGGTTTCCTGACCTCTTATCCTGTCAACAAACTTCTGATCAAAGCCGGTATAAAACACGGTATGTAGAAAATCTTTTTTTGTTCGGTTAGTTTTTTGTAATTTAGCCGTCTGAATTAAAAAAATAGAATATGTTTTCACAAGACGAATTCAAGAAATATGCTGTAAGACACAAAGGGATCAACAGTTTGACACTGGAAAAATTCCAATCTGTGACCAATAGCTATTTAACCCCGAATATCATTGAAGAACGTCAATTGAATATTGCTTCAATGGACGTTTTTTCCCGCTTGATGATGGACCGCATTATCTTCCTCGGTGTACCTATCGACGACGATGTCGCCAACATTATCATGGCTCAATTGCTGTTTCTGGAAACTTCCGATCCCGGAAAAGACATCCAGATTTATTTCAACAGCCCCGGAGGATCGGTTTATGCCGGATTGGGGATTTACGATACCATGCAATACATATCGTGTGATGTTGCAACAACCTGTACAGGCCTGGCAGCTTCTATGAGTGCCGTACTGCTGACCGCAGGTACAAAAGGAAAACGCTCGGCTTTGCGCCATTCCCGCATCATGATCCATCAGCCGCTGGGAGGAGCCCAGGGGCAAGCTTCAGATATCGAGATCACAGCCCGGGAAATACAAAAACTGAAAAAAGAATTGTTCACAATCATCGCCGACCATTCCGGTAATCCTTATAAGAAAGTAGAAAAAGATTCCGATCGTGACTACTGGATGACTGCCCAGGAAGCGATGGACTACGGCATGATCGATAAAGTATTAATCAGAGAAAAAAAGAATGAAAATGCAGGATAAGTGCTCGTTTTGCGGTCGTTTCCGCAATGAGGTCGACTTATTGATTGCAGGAACCGACGGATTTATTTGTGACCAGTGTGCTACCCAGGCTTTCGAGATCGTCAAAGAAGAGATGAAGAGTAAATCGACTCTCGACCTGAACAATATCGACGTAAAAAAACCGATGGAGATCAAGGCTTTTCTTGACCAATATGTCGTGGGACAGGACGAGGCTAAAAAACACATAGCTGTTGCCGTATACAATCATTACAAACGACTCACCCAAAAGGGACAGGACGACGATGTGGAAATCGAAAAATCCAATATCATCATGGTCGGACGCACCGGAACCGGAAAAACACTTTTGGCCCGCACCATTGCTAAAATGCTGCACGTGCCGTTTACGATTGTGGATGCCACGGTATTAACGGAAGCGGGGTATGTCGGAGAGGATATCGAATCGATCCTGACCCGCCTGTTACAAGCAGCCGACTACGACGTCGAAGCTGCTGAAAAAGGAATCGTATTTATCGACGAACTGGATAAAATCGCCCGCAAAGGCGACAATCCGTCGATTACCCGCGATGTAAGCGGAGAAGGGGTGCAGCAAGGACTTCTGAAATTACTGGAAGGCTCAGTTGTAAATGTTCCTCCCCAGGGCGGACGTAAGCATCCCGAGCAAAAAATGATTCCCGTAAATACAAAAAACATATTGTTTATCTGCGGAGGCGCTTTCGACGGTATCGAGCGTAAAATTGCATTACGCCTGAATACCAAAGTAGTCGGATTTAATGCCAGCCAGAATAATGCCATGATCGACCGGGACAATTTCTTACAATATATCGCTCCCCAGGATTTGAAAGCTTTCGGACTGATACCGGAAATCATCGGCCGGCTTCCGATTCTGACCTATCTGGAACCGTTGGACAGGGCAACATTGCGGAATATCCTGACAGAGCCGAAAAATGCTATTATCCGTCAATATATCAAGCTGTTCGAATTGGACGGCATTGCCCTGAAATTCGATGAAGAGGTATATGAATATATTGTAGACAAGGCTGTCGAATTCAAACTCGGGGCACGCGGATTGCGCTCGATTTGCGAGGCCATCATGACTGATCTGATGTATGAGGTGCCCTCGGGGACTCAAAAAAGCATTACAGTAACCAAAGCTTATGCAGAGAAGCGACTCAGCCACCTCAATGCACAACAACTAAGAGCCTGAAATAAAAAAAGCGAATCTTCCGATTCGCTTTTTTTATTTAAACATCATATAAGGAATTTTGGTAAGTCCCTCCGCCAACTGATTGATTCCTTTCTCCAATTTTCCTTTCAGCATCATTTTCAGCATCATATTCATTTCTGCCAGAAAAGTAAGCCGCAAGCGCGTATCGTAAGGACCGTTCTCCAGCAACTGTACCCATAGGTTAAACTCAAAAGGCACACTCCCGTCTCCCCCGATCTTTATCAGCTTAGGTTCTTCTTTTTCTATTATTTTTACTGCTACATCCCCAAGTCCTTTTACTTTAAAAGTACATCTATCCTCTTCAAAACGGATATCCTCGATCTTATCACTCACCTCTTTCATCTGCTCCTGTCCTACCCCCATTTGCTTTGCCATATTCACCACTGTCCCGATACGATTGAAATCCGACAAAAAGGAATATACGCTATCGATCGTACTGTCAATTTTTACAATCTCGCTTACAATTTTTACTTCTGCCATAAATAAAACATTTCATAACATTCACGCTATCAACTTTCCCCTGTGATGTCTTGTCTTTCTGATTTTTATTGATATGTTTCCGGGCTCTTCCGCCATTCTTTCAGCTTCTCGACATCGGCCTCCTGTACATATCCCGTCTTCACAGCCAGATCGATCATCGCATTATAATTACTCAACGTTGTCAATTCACAAGCGGCAGCCTTAAAATTATCGGTTGCTTTCTGAAAACCATAGGTAAATATCGCCACCATACCCAACACTTCACAACCGGCTTTCCGCAACGCCTCGACAGCCTGTAAGCTGGAACCGCCCGTAGATATCAGATCTTCAATAACCACAACCTTTTGTCCGGCTTTGTATTCCCCTTCGATCAGATTTTCCAATCCGTGCGATTTTGCAGAAGAACGTATATATATAAAAGGTAAATTCAGTTCCTGAGCTACCAATACCCCCTGGGCAATCGCTCCCGTAGCAACTCCGGCAATTACTTCAGCCTGCGGATATTTTTCGCGTACGACAGCCGCAAACTGATCACGGATATACGAACGTACCTCCGGGTAAGACAAGGTCTTCCGGTTATCGCAATAAATCGGAGATTTCCAACCGGAAGCCCAGGTAAACGGATGAGCGGGTTCCAGTTTAATTGCTTTGATTTTCAATAAATGTAAGGCTACATTTTCAGCAACTGTACTCATTTTTACTATTTTTGTAAGGTTATTATTCAATGCTCATTATGTCGTTTCTTCCCCTAAAGGCCGAAACCAATATAACACCGCAAATGTACAAAGTATTTTTTAAAGAATCCTCCTTTCTGTTAACCGATAACCAATCCCGGTTAAAAAATGTTCCGGACTCTTTCGTCCATACAGATAGGGCAACGACCTGCAATCACATTTACACCCGATTACAGCAGGACGAAATTTTTCATATCACGATTTATCACCGGGACATCAGCCGTTTGTTCGAAGATTTCAAAGCCTGCTTTAAAGTAGTCGGAGCAGCAGGAGGTGTCGTCCGGCAAAACGACACCATACTTATGATAAAAAGGCTTGGCATGTACGATCTGCCCAAAGGACATATCGAACCCGGAGAAAATGCGGAAAAATGTGCCGTCCGCGAAGTTACCGAAGAATGCGGTGTACAGGGTCTGGAAACAGACATTCCCCTGAACGATACCTGGCATATCTATTACCGGGACGGGCAATGGCATCTGAAACACACCTATTGGTTTGTCATGCACTGCCCCCCTATCCAACATCTGACACCACAAACCGAAGAAGATATTGAAGAAGTATTCTGGTTGAAAACCGCCGATATTTCGCACATTTTACCGAAAACCTACGCCTCTTTAAGACCGGTGCTGGAACAAATGCAGAAACAGGATTTTTGATTTACGATTTTTAGCGGACTTCCGGATTCCGTCCACTCCACAACTGAATCCGGAACCGGCAGATTTGTTACACCCCCAAAAATCAAAACTACAATTTCTATCCGGTCCGCCGTTTTCTCCCAATTTTCAAATCTTCTTTTCCCTCGAATGAAATCTGAAATTCAGGATCTGTCCCGGTGATATGTAATCAACCCCTGCATGGGGGCCGGCATAAACCTCCCCGGCTGTAAGCCGTTTTGCAATAACAGTCTTTCCAGTTGCGGGCGGAAAACACAGGCAACACTTCCGGTAAAGGATACCGGCAATTGCTGCGCCATTTTGTATTGCAGTATATTACGCCGGATAAATTCGTCGAAACTGCCGGAAACAAGTCCCTCTATATAAGGCATATCGATATGTGCAGACAGGAACGTAGTAAAAGTAGCCAAAAAACGATTGGCTAACGGGCGACCGTAAATCCGGTCCATTAATTCTGCATACGTCAATCCGGTTTCCTGAAAGAACAGTTGCTTCACTTCTCCCGGAGCCACCCCTTTCAACACATCCGCCAGCAACTTCTTTCCCAGGACTGCCCCGCTGCCTTCATCCCCGAGAATAAATCCCAAAGGAGAAACATTTTCACGAATCATTTCTCCGTCATAATAACAGGAATTAGACCCCGTACCCAAAATACAGACAATACCGGGGTTACAGCCACACAATGCCCGGGCAGCTCCTTCGAGGTCCGTCATCACTTCAGCCTCTGCCGTTCCGAAACAACGACACAACGCCCTTCTTACAAATTCATTTTTTTCCGGAAAAGCACAACCGGCACCGTAAAACCACACCCGGCCAACCTGACGGGGCCGCCCCGCAAATTCCCGCTCCAACAAGCCGACAATCTCACTTTCCGACAAATACACCGGATTAATACCCGTCGTATGATACATTTCTTCCTTCCCGTCACTTACCACACACCACTGCGTTTTCGTCGAACCGCTATCTGCAATTACATAAGTCATATCGCACTACTTTATTCTTCTAAACAAAGATAGAACAATCTTAAAAACCGAAAACCGAAAACGGGAATTTATTTCAGGAAAAGCCATATATTTGATAAATTTATCGCTGCATAAATTTTACCGTTTAAATTTGTTATCGTTTTCGTGCAAAATATAAAGTAAGCTGCGTCGTTTATGGAAAAAATAATTACTTGCTTTATCACCGGCAGTCACACGGAAGACATCCGGAAAAATTACACTGAATTTTCCGGCTATCCGGAGGTAAAAACCGTTTATCTGGCAGGAGAGTCTTCACCTCTGCCCCATTTACAGCCGACAGGCGGCGGATCTCTCTGTCAAACAGAAACATTGATCCGGCTGTCGGATATCTGCGATACGCCCTATTTATTACTATCCAACAAACCGACTACGATACGGTTAAAGCCTACGGCTTTAAAGCGATTTGTTCAAATAGCCCGGGCCACTTCTGCAGCTTTCGTATATGCCGATTATTATGAAGATAAAAACGGCCAGATATGTCCTCACCCACTGATCGGTTACCAACAAGGCAGCCTACGGGATGATTTCAATTTCGGTTCGCTGTGGTTCATCGACACCCGGCAATTTAAGGAAGCGGTTGCCCTTATGCAAATCCATTACCATGCTGCAGCCCTGTACGATTTACGGTTGAAATTATCTTTGCAAGGCAATATCGTACATATTCCGGAATATCTCTATACGGAAAAAGAACAGGATATCCGCAGAACCGGAGAAAAGCAATTTGACTATGTAAACCCATGTAACCGGGAAGTGCAAACTGAAATGGAGCAGGCCTGTACCCGCTATCTGAAAGATACAAGAGCCTGGCTTCCCCCCATGAGAAAAGACACCGATTTTTCTACCGGAAATTTTCCGGTAGAAGCCAGCGTTATCATCCCCGTACGCAACCGGGAGCGGACCATTGCCGATGCCGTACATTCTGCCCTGCAGCAAACAACAGATTTTGATTTTAACGTATTAGCCGTAGACAATCATTCCACCGACGGAACAACCCGGATATTGGAAGATATAGCCCGGAAAAATCCGAGACTGGTGCACCTGATCCCCGACCGGACCGACCTGGGGATCGGCGGATGCTGGAATCTGGCATTGCACGATTCCCGCTGCGGACGCTTCTGCATACAACTCGACAGCGACGACCTGTATATCGATACGTCTGTTATCCGACGCATCGTAACCGCTTTCTACCGGGAAAAAGCCGCTGCCGTTATCGGTTCCTATCGTATGGTCGATTTCCGGCTTCAGGAAATCCCGCCCGGTCTGATCGATCACCGGGAATGGACCCCGGAAAACGGACCTAACAACGCACTACGCATCAACGGATTTGGTGCTCCTCGGGCATTTTTCACACCCATCATCCGGGATATCGGTTTTCCCGACACCAGTTACGGCGAAGACTACGCAGCAGTTCTTGCCGTTTCGCGCAGTCACCGTATTGCCCGGATATTCGAACCGCTATACCTGTGCCGCCGATGGGAAGGTAATTCGGATGCTGCACTCAGTATCCAGCAGGAAAATAAAAACAATTATTACAAAGACTGGATCCGTTCTTCAGAAATCGCAGCACGGAGGAACTTAAGCGACAGATAATATGGAAATAAAAGTAGGTATACTCGCCCGACCTGAAATAAAAGTCCGTTTCAACGGCGCATACAAAAGATCCGATAACGGAAATATTTGCCGGGGAGAAATAGACCTCATACGAAAAGGACAGGACTTTTTTATACAAGCAGATTCGACCGAAGAACCGGTAAACTTACCGGTAACTTTCAGTCCTGTGGAGCCTGCCACCTCTTTTTTCGAGCTGGCAGACGTGACTATCGGCATTGATTTTCACTGGGAACGCAAAGAAAACCAGCAATTCCAGGGCACACTCTCCTGCATTGAAGAATCCAGCCAGGTAAGGGTTATCAATATCCTCGACCTTGAGGATTATTTGCAAAGTGTTATCTCGTCCGAAATGAGTGCGACGTCCTCTTTGGAGTTATTGAAAACCCATGCCGTCATTTCACGCAGCTGGTTACTGGCTCAGCAAAATAAGGCAAAAGCCATTCGCCGGGATCATGCCGGTTACCGATCTTCCATCCATAAGGAAGACGAATACATCCGTTGGTTCGACCGGGAAGATCATACGAATTTTGACGTTTGTGCCGATGATCATTGCCAACGTTATCAAGGGATACAAAAAGCGACGACAGCCGCCGTACGCGAAGCTATCGCCGCCACCAGAGGAGAGGTGCTTTATTACAACAACACGATTTGCGACGCCCGTTTCTCCAAATGCTGCGGAGGTATTACCGAAAGTTTTGAAAATGTATGGGAGCCCCGCCCCCATCCTTATCTCAAAGCTATTTATGACGGCGCGAAACAACCCGGACAATGCGACATACACCGGGAAAGTGACACCGCCCGCTGGGTGGAAAGTCATCCGGACGTATTCTGTAACACAACCGACACCCATATACTATCTGAAGTACTGAACGATTATGACCGGGAAACCACAAATTTTTTCCGTTGGGAAGTCTCTTACCGAACCGAAGAAATTTCCGAATTGATAAGACAAAAATTATCCATCGATTTCGGGACCGTCACCGATCTCATTCCTATCGAAAGAGGAGCGTCGGGGCGATTGATACGGCTGAAAATAACGGGTACCCGGAAGACATTGATTATCGGCAAAGAACTGCTTATCCGGAAAGCCCTCTCGCCGACTCATTTATACAGTTCAGCATTTACCGTCGAGAAAATAACGGAGAACGGAAAAACCAGCGGTTTCCGTTTACGCGGTGCCGGCTGGGGACATGGCGTAGGACTTTGTCAAATCGGCGCAGCAGTGATGAGTGCCAAAGGATATAATTACCGGGAAATTCTGCAACATTATTTTCCCGGTACCGACATATTAAAAGCTTATGAATAAATCGTCCGACAAGATAAACCCGTGGTATTGGATATCTTCCCTCTATTTAGCGGAAGGCATCCCTTATATCGTTGTCATAACCGTTTCTGCCATTCTTTATAAACGGATGGAAATTTCCAACAGCGAACTGGCTTTATACACCAGTTGGCTCTATCTGCCATGGGTTATCAAGCCCCTGTGGAGTCCCATCGTCGACCTTTTCAAAACCAAACGTTGGTGGATCACGACCATGCAACTGGTTATCGGAACCGGTTTGGCAGGAGTAGCCCTCTCTTTACCCGGGCCGGACTTTTTCCGGTACTCGCTGGTCTTTTTCTGGTTGCTGGCTTTCAGTTCTGCAACTCACGACATAGCCGCCGACGGGTTTTATATGATCGGCCTCCACCCCAAAGACCAGGCTTATTTTGTCGGCATACGAAACACATTTTACCGGTTAGCACTCATTGTCGGCCAAGGCGGTGCCGTCATGCTGGCAGGACAACTCGAAAAACAGATGCCCGTCGCTTATGCCTGGGCAATTGCCATCGGTTTCCTGTCCGTTCTCTTTATTCTGTTTTTCATTTATCACCTGTTTGTACTCCCCCGGCCCACAGAAGACCGCAGTGCTGCAAGCGGGAAAAATATATGGCAGGAATTCTGGGATACATTCGCCAGCTTTTTCCGAAAAGACCACATCGGTATTGCACTGGCATTTATGTTATTGTTCCGATTGGCAGAATCTCAATTACTAAAACTGGCTTCCCCCTTTATGCTCGATGAACGCGCGGCCGGAGGCCTGGGGCTTTCAACTTCCGTTGTCGGATTTATCTACGGAACTGTCGGTGTCATCGCACTGGCCCTAGGCGGCATTACAGGAGGAATACTTATCGCCCGTAACGGTCTAAAACGCTGGATATGGTGGATGACCGCCGCCATGAATTTACCCAACCTGGTATACGTCTGGCTCGCTCATGCCCAGCCGGAAAATATATTGCTTATATCTTCCTGTGTTGCTGTAGAACAATTCGGTTATGGCCTTGGCTTTACGGCCTATACCCTGTTTCTCATTTTATTCAGTGCGGGAAAATACAAAACAGCCCATTATGCGATTTGTACCGGCTTTATGGCTCTCGGTATGATGCTGCCCGGAATGATTTCCGGTTACATACAGGAAGCAAAAGGCTATCCCCGTTTTTTTCTATGGGTAATGCTCTGTACTATTCCAGCCTTTATCGTCGTCCGTTATCTCCGAATCCCTGAAAAAGAACAATTATGAATGCCTGGTTTTCTATTTCCATTCTAATCGCTTATTTTGTAATGCTGCTATTGATTTCGTGGTATACGGCACGACATTCAGACACGGCAGATTTTTATAAAGGCAGCAATAAATCACCCTGGTGGGCCGTAGCTTTCGGCATGATAGGGACCACTCTTTCCGGCGTCACCTTCATCTCCGTACCGGGTTGGGTGTCCTCACCCGCCAAAATGACTTATATGGCCGTTATATTGGGCAATTTTGCCGGCTACCTGATTATTGCCCAGGTATTGCTTCCCCTCTATTACAAGTTAAGCCTGACCTCCATTTACACCTATATAGAAAAACGATTCGGGTATAAAGCCTATAAAACGAGTGCCGTACTATTTCTTTTATCCAAAATCATCGGGGCTGCTTTCCGACTGTTTATCATAACCCTTGTATTGCAGATCACCATATTCGAACCCTTGCATATTCCGTTTATTTTTAACGCCTTTTTTTCTGTATTCATCATCTGGGCCTATACGTTTAAAGGAGGTATCAAAACCATTATCTGGACAGATTTGATACAAACATTTTTCCTGATTTTTGCCGTTATATTTACGATTTTTTCCATTCAGAAAGCCCTCGGCTTCTCTTTCGGAGATATGGTATCGGCAATTGCCGGGAACCCACAGTCACAAATATTCGACTTCTCTGATCCCTGGTCCAACCCGAACAATTTCTGGAAGCAATTCATAGCGGGTATCTTTATCGCCATTGTAATGAACGGACTCGATCAGGATATGATGCAAAAAAACCTCAGCCTTAAAAACATAAAAGAAGCCAAAAAGAATTTTCTTTCATTCAGTCTCGCGTTTATTCCTGTCAATTTCATATTCCTTTGTCTGGGAGTATTATTTTTTATTTATATGAATATCAACGGCATTCCTATTCCGGCCAAAACCGACAATATTTATCCCTTATTGGCAACCCAATATCTACCGGCAGCCACCGGTGTCTTTTTTATGCTGGGTGTCATTGCTGCAGCCTTCTCAAGTGCCAACTCAGCCCTTATTGCCATGACGACGTCCTTTACCGTGGATATTTACGGCATACAAAACAAAACCGAGCAACAACAAAAACGCATCCGGTTTTATACACATCTCGCCAATGCCGTCATCGTGGCACTAGTCATCGTAGCTTTCAATACCTTTCACAACGAAAGCGTCGTGTATGCGATATTCAAATTTGCCGGCTACACCTACGGTCCGTTACTCGGACTGTTCTTTATCGGTATTTTATATAAAACTCAGGTATATGATAAAGCCATCCCTTATATCGCAGCTCTATCGATTGTTTTAACCATATTGATCGACCGTTACTCCACCACTCTATTCAATGGCTATCGTTTTGGCTTTGAAATACTTCTGGTCAATGGACTGATCACCATTATCGGCTTACTGCTGTTCCAGAAAAAACATCACGCCGCCCGACAATAAAATAAGCCCCCGGCGATTCTTTACAGGCAGAAATACAATCCTATTTCTGCCTGCATTTTTCATACTCTCTGAAAAATTACTGATTATTCATATGTATAGCCGTTTTTTAACACTCAAACAATAAACATAATTCCGTACAATTCGTTTTGTAACGAAGAAAAAAGTTATGAAATGAAATTTGCTTATATCGGCATACTACTATCTGTTTGTCTCTGCTCTTGTCTAAAAGAACAAGATAAGGATAAATGTTCGTTTGATTACACTGTAACAGTGGAGGTCAAAGACAAAAACTATTTCAATATCAGCGATTTTGTAGGTCTTTCTCCTGTAGATGAGCAACTGCCGTTCAGAATGTATGTCAGGGATCTTTCATACAGCTTACTGGAACAAACTACGGGTAATCCGATAACGACCGTTTCAGCACAACCAGTCACTCATAATGACCAGACAACATCCCTTATTTTCCCTTCATTTAAAGAGGGAGATTACATATTGGACATATCTGGGAATACAATAGCCTCTTCCAGGACAGACATCCCGGATTCACGCCGGATTTTACATCCGAACGGAGCAGAAGGCACTGATATTTATGTAGGCGGAGATACGTTGAGTTTCCATCCGAAAGCGACAAACCACGCCATTGAATTACAACGGACCAAAGGTTATCTGATGATTCAACTGGAAGGCGTTCCGGACAGTGTCAGTCAAATTGGCCTGCAACTGCAAAATGTATACGGAGAAACGGACCCCGCCCTGAATTATGCCGTAAAAACGTCCGTAAATAAACTCTTTACCCGGGAGCAGTCTTCTCTTACCAATCTGTCCCTATATGCGGCCCCTACGCCTGCAAATGAAGAATCGATTTTAAAACTGGCTTTTTACAGTTCCGATGCGACACGACCGTTTATGTATATGCCGGACATCGTTCTGAAAATAAAAAGAAATGAAATCTCATCCGTAAAAATAAATTATAAACCCGAAGGTGGCATTGAAATATGGGTATACGCCGATGGAGGATGGAGTCAACAACACAATATGGATTTGGAATGAATATTAATCTAATACGACAAATGATGAAAAAGTTTTTTTTAATAATGGCGGCAAGTATACTGATATTTGCTTGCTCAAAAGAGGAAGGCACCTCAATAGACGAACCTTCAGGACAGGTTATCGAACTAACGGCAGTAAATGAGCCGACGGACGGAAATGCAATAACCCGTACACGACCGCTGTATAGTCAGGAGGCTATACAGGAAATAGAAAGGGTGAGTATCTATGTTTTCAGCTATAATGCCAGTTCATCCGACTATTTTTACCTGAAAACCTATACCGTATCGGGTTGGAATAAAGGTTCAAGCTTCATGCGTTTTGCTGTTCCGGACAACGACAAGCTGGCTGCCGGCGACTACCAGTTTTTGGCTATCGGACGAGAGGCTACGGACAACTACAGAATTCCCACACCGGTTGTCGGCACAACCAAAATAAACGATATGATTGCCCACATAACTACTCCCGGGCAAGAATCTGAAATTTTCGCCGGAACAAAACCGGTAACGGTATCTTCACAAGGGATTCGGATAACCATGCAAATGACCCGGAAAGTGGCCGGTGTATTGGGATATTTTAAAAATGTTCCTTACGATATAAACGGGAGTGCCGTAAAATATTTACGTCTGACTTTCACAAATGCAGATACGGCTGTCATCCTGGCCACCGGTAACGGAAGCAACCCAACGAATGCATCTTATATGCTGATCAATGTATAATCCGCAAAACGAAATGTTCGGCCATTCTTGAACGAAGCGTTCATCAACAAAAAACGAAACGGCCTCACAAAAACACAATTTTCACCACTTCAAATGAAGAATAAAAAACGCCGAAAAAATCTCATATTTTCCGGCGTTTTTTATTGCTAAAGTATTGATTATCTCAACAAAAATCACTATCTTTACAAAGTATTTAAGAGGGATTACTACGACCGCTTGTCATAGCTTGAGTAATGCTCAACCTGTGGAATTTTTCGTATATACCCCATTTGAATATCATTCAAGCAACGTTCTAACGTCCTTCTCATGGCGGGGACTATATCGCGCTCATAAAAGTCGCGCGGACGTGAGGAATAGTCTATCTTTACTATTTCCTGCTCACAAATATCTCCGGTATCGTACCCGTCATCAGCCCAGAACCAAGTAGCAGCCGTTATAGGCTCATTGCGTTTATACGCCCACTTAATAGAAGATGCGCCACGCCCCCACGGGAGCGGTGACGGATGAAAAATCAGCGTTCCGTAAAGAGGCTCCTTCAAGGCTTCAGACGAAACTTTCTCCGTCAGCAGTGGGGCGATGGCAAGGTCACAGGCAGCAGAGTCGCCATAAGACACCCGGTGCCCCTTCTCGCGTACACATTCTTCTGCAGCCTTATAGGCCGCTGTTTCTTTGTTACCTAATATCTTTACTAACATCTTCTCCTATATATTTGAATGCTTGCACTGCCCGAAAATGCCCACCGAATCCGGTAGAGCATCGGTCTGTTATCCCTCTCTTTTGCATAGACTTTGCCATCGAACTTGCGCTCCTTGACTTATTATCTCCATAGAGACGCGCCGCAGTCTGTACCCACTTTTTAGAGTGCCGCAGCGCGCCACACAGTTGCGGATGGGAAGTATGGAAAAACACAGGTAGTTTCTTTCCGCAGCGTCCATTTCCTTTCAGGTGATACTCGCATACTGCCGCCAAGAACTTTGTACCGACACCTATTCCTTGCCACTCAGGCATTACTACCAAGCGGGTAGAACGATATGCACCGGCCGTAAAAAGGGGAGCTACTGCCAAATGGCATACAGGCTCATTCCCTATAAAGCCTACGAAGTATTCCGCGGCTACAGGCAATGGCAGGTCTAAATAATAATGCTGCTTAAACAGTCTTGGGAATACAGTTCCCCGGACTTTATAAATTTGAAGTTCGAGCTTTGGACGTTGCCGAAGACAGTCACGGCTATAAAACCGTGCCTCCGCAGTATCGTACACCCAATCCGGCTGTAACCATTCAATGATATCATAATGACAGGACAATAGAACAATCTTTCCGCTACCACGTCTCCACGTCTTAGAAAAGGCCGCGGCTCCGACTTTTGCAATCTGGCGGTCAATAACAGAGGTAAATTCGTCTACAACAGCGTGCTCCGGACGCTCGCAGGCCAAACGCGCCAAACCAGCCCGGAATTTCTCGCCGTTACTTAGCACGTGGAAAGGACGAAGCCACGCCGGAACGTCTCCAAGGCCTACGGCGGAAAGCATCCCCGTGACCGTGTTAAAGTCCCCGTCGGGAGCGATACAGTCTATAATAGGCTTACTATTATCCCACCCGGAATAAAGGTCGTAAATCGGCTCTTTAAAGATTTTACTCCCTATACTGGTTTTACCACTTCCCGAAGGACCGACAATCAGCCCTATTTGCCACTCTTTACCCTCAATGGGCAACTCTGCTACCTTTTCCCAATCACAGCCCTTTTCCGCATTAAAAAGGCTCTTTACCCTTGCAGCCCGGTAGCTATCAAAATCGCTGCAATGGTGTTGTACTTCTACTCTCATACGTTCACTACCTTTAAAATTAAACCTTCAGCTTTCAGGCGTTCATAAATGGCCTGCTGCTCTTTTTCGTCTGCGCAAATGACAATAACGCCATATTGCGGCTTATACGTGTACTTTCCCATAACTAATATTTTTTGAGTTTGGGACAAAGGTAGTGCGGGCTGCTCAACCGGACACAATTCCGATACCGGTTTACACTGCAAGCATTTTGCAGTCACTTTGGAAACGTTTGATAAGGTCATACACCTTTCGCTCACTCACCGAGTATCTATCGGATAGTATCGCGACAATGTAGGATACTTTCTCGCCTTGCTCCAATAACTTTATATAGTCTGAATACAAGTCGACATAACGGCAATCTTCAAGCCGTATTCCAGCGTCCTGCAGTTTTTTCAGGAGTTCCCGGTTAAAGTTTAATATCTCTATTACTTTCATACGACGAAATTTGATTATCTTTGCAATGCCAATCACATATTAAAATAAAAAAAGCGATGAGTCGCGACAAGGGTCTTTGCCCCCGGTCGTGCGGCTCATCGCATTTTTGTTAGTATGTGATTGGCGTCTTTACTAACAGGCCGGGGGCTTTTTCTTACCTGCCCCCGAAAGGTCTAAATCAATTCAACCAAGAATCAACTACCGTAATAGCGTTTTCACGCTCTACATTGAACGCGGTCCATTCACTGGCGTACTCATCCGATTTATCGCAGTTCGGGTCTGACAAGCGGATTATTTGGTGCGTCTTGACGGCATCTTCCTCGGTCTGACTGTAGCGGCTACGGATAATGCCGTTTATCAGCGAGTCGCGGCTGTCATCAGCGGCGTCTATCAGTGTACCGCCGTCTGTCTCCGTGCCGGTATAAGCATAAGCCGTTACCGGTTCAAAGTCTTCCGGAGCGTCTTCCGGGATATATTTGTCTATCACTTCCTCGTTCAAATAAACGAGGCATTGGGTATCATTGAAACGGCTGAAGGTCATCGGCCGATAATATATGGCTCTATTCATATCATGTAAATTTATAGAATTTCTTCCTTTGTTTATTAACAAATTCTTTTATGACCGTGGCCAATGGCAGGTCTTCCTTTGAAAAGTCCTGTTCGGCTTGGTCTATCATAACTTTTGAACCGCTAAAAGAGTAATACTCTTTATCTCCCCACACATAGGTAGGCTCTTCAGCATCAACATTTTCAATATGGTCTATCCGCTTATAGCGAATGGCAATACGCCTTTTGGGCGTTCCATCATCGTTTTTCTCTATGACCGAATCATCCACTTTATAATCTATCAGTTGAATCAGTTTTTCGTTTTCATTGCTATTCTCGTAACAAATAATTTCTTCAACTGACATTTTCTGCTCTGCTGTCATGCCCTCAAAGGGGGCTTTCTTTTTACGGTTCTTAATGACCGTTCCGAGTCTTTTTTCCATATTTAGTGATTTTAATAAGTTTCTTGCATCTGCATGATAAGCAAATCCCGCACGGCTGGCGGATTTCAAGCGGATATCCCTTTCTGAATATCCTTTCTTGCGAAGTTTAGCAACCTGACGGCACAGGGCCTTTTTATTACGCTTCCGGAGTCGAAGGTGGTCATGAAAAAACACGTAACCACACAAGTCATTCCCCATCCATGTAGGCCGGACATTCCAGTTTTTGTTTACGTTCAGTAAAAAATCGCGTGAAAGCGTTACTATGGCCAGCTCAACCATTAGATGCAGGAAAACCTTATCCTTATGCTTGATTACAATATTATCAGCAAACCGGCTATAATGTAATAAACCTTCGCGGACAAAGCCGCTAAACTTACGCTTCAAGTAGGCGACCCCTTTTGATAGTTCCGCGGCCTGCTCATTTGTACGGCAAGTAAGGAAACAGTCTGTCACATACCGGTTCTGCCAGTAATGGAACTTCTCTACGTCATTACCAATACCGAAACATTTCAGGGCAAGCCAGTCAAAGGGGGCAAGGAAAAGGCCGGAAAGAAGCTGTGACAGTTTTACCCCAAGAACGAGACCGGGAAAACTATCTATAAACTCATCCCAAAGGTAAAGGAGTACCGGGTCTTTTAACTTCTCCCTTAAACGGGACTTCATCAAATCATGATTGATATTCAAAAAGTAGTGGTGGATATCAAGCTGAACAAAATAATATAGTTCGTTTTGGGAAAAGGTTCTGAGTTCTGTTACTTCTTGCCGTACATAGTAGTGGGTACCTTTACCCAGCACGCAGGCCGGGGAGCGTTTGTAGAATGTGTCTTGAAGCCAGCGTTCCTCCGGAAGCATGGAGGCCCATTGGATGACGTGGTCATCAACCTTCGATTTTTGAACTATGCGGTGTTTGGGTTTAAATACTTCTTTTGGGATATAAGGAGATGTCCTCCACGAACACGCAACATACGCATTGAGAAGATTTTGAAGGTTATCTTTAAGATTTGATTCAAAACGCTGCACTTCATATCTGCTGTGCTTACCGTCTGAATATCCCCAAAACGCGTCCTCAAAATTTCTCTGCGTAGCTACTCTTTTAGAGATGTATCCTTTTCGTTTCATTGTACGGTGTCTTTTTCGGTGTCATTACGGTTTTGTCTGCTTTTCCTAAGTCCCTGCCTTCGGCCATACGTGTATGTCTACCAGCACTTCTTTAATCAGTGTATTTTTCACCGTGGGGTGCGGTTCCGTCTCATTTTATAGCATGGAAAGCTGACAAACAGACCATGCCAGAAAGTTGAGAGGCGAGCCATAGTTCGCATTGGACGTTGAGACTCCATTGTTCACATTCAGGTACTCAAGGCCAGCATTACCACCATTGTTAGCGTTGCCACCAACAGAAGGAACACGAAGGCCCGAAACGGCGTTATCATTATAAAAGCCGTCGGCATAATAGGTGCTCGTAGTCGCGCCGGTTACGGTCGGAATATGGGCAAGATTTTGCATACTGAGCTGTTTTATATACTCCCACGTTGAAGCCGTTACAGCGGCCGGAACACTACCAACTTTCGTTAATCCGGAAAGAGAGCCCATACTATAATTGGAATGCAGTTTCGGAACCACATAGATATCGCCACCGCCACCGGCAACTTTGCTAATCAATTTTCCACGCTCCCAGCGACCCATATAGCCAAAGAAGTTTTTAAGCCCAAAGAACACCGGAACCGGGGCGGTATAAACGGTGGCTCCGGCAGAATCTTTTACGGCGTAATTAGAAACTCCGCAATTGTCGGCCAAGTCTATACCGACCGTCGTAGGCAGGAAAGGATAATAGTTGTATTTGGCGGCATCGCTCCACCAAGAACTGGCACCGGTCACGCCGGAACCGAAACCGCCCTGATACAAACCGTTACTATCCTTATTTGCGTTGTAGGCTGATTGAACATTACGGGTTCCAAAAATAATACGGACTAATGCGCCCATAGCACCATGAAAGGCGTACCAATAGCCTTCCCAGCCATCACCTTTTTTACGTGCATAGGAACCGAAAGTTTCAGCGGTTAAGCCAGTTGCGGCACGGCCCAGCAACGTATTGTATGCCGAGTCCTTTGCCGCATCGTTGTTACCTCCGCGATATCTGGCCGCAGTACTGACAACGCTTACAAGTTCAAAATTTTCACGGTCTACAACGGAAGTACCCAGCGCGGACATACTGCCTACCGGTATCACGTAATTCAGGCGTCCCGGTATAGGCTTCAGGGATGCGGCCTCGTAGTAATAGCTGCCTTCAATCCACCAAGCGTAATACCACTTCGTTCCCCATCCCCACATATAATCACCCATCGAACCGTCCAGCTTTGCTGTTTCGCCAGTAGCAAATTTATAGTGATTGGTGGGGTCTAATTTACGGCGGCCATGATTACGATCAACTAAGTAGCAACCTAAGCCCAATAGGGTCGGAAGGCTACGGAGGTAGTCAAGATTACCTACGGCTTCACCAATGGGACTACTATTACTCATATTCCAACGACGACAGGCATAGCCCTCGTTTATCACAAAGTGCAACGGCACAAAGCCGAACTTTTTACCTGATTTACTATAACCTAAAATCAAGTCGTCACTCTCAACTACGCTCAGTTCGGAGAGCTCATTTGCTAAATCAATTGTTTCTGCCATAATTCTACTAAAATTTATAATTTATATTTATGCGGTTACCTCTACGTACCATCTTAACCGATCATTTCCAAAGCTACCACCCGGAACTTGCTCCCGAACGCCGGTTATTACTACCATTTTCCCAACCGGAAGGGAAAGTGTTGTTCCTGTAAATTTTCCAAGAAAATTGGTCAGAGAAACCTTTGAGGTGTCGTAATGGGTGTCGCTCTGACTCAAACTATAAACCAAGTAAGCGGAAGCTGCTCGCCAGCTGCTGCCGCGAGTTGCGGGGTTATAAATTCGGAGAGTAACGCCGTTATATTTTTCCAAGTCAATAGGAAGCGCATAATACACTGTGTCGGTAGTAGGCTCCACTATTAAATTATTCGTCAGGAGTTTCCCATACAAAACGTCTGCCGCCCATGTACCGCTCCCCTGAATTATTGCACTGGTCAGTTCAAAAGGGGTGGCAAAAAAAGCGTGAGCCTTTAGTAAGCGATCAGTCCATTCAAGAATAGGGGAGTCATACAATAGACACCGGAGCCAACCAGAATTTAGAGATACATTCAAAAGGTTACCCGAAATTGTACCGTCTTTCTTTAATACGGTACGGTTCCTGCCGGTAATTCCTCCGCTGGACTGGGTTAGTTCCTCGGACTCAATGCCTTCGTCCGTGATATTCCAGCCACCAATATTACCGCTAATAGCTCTGATTATCCCACGGATATCCACATTATAACAACGGATATAACCGGTAAGGAAATTAAGCAGGAGATTCGGGTCAAAAGTTCCACCGGCATCAATGGGCACATCATACTTGCCACTCTCTGATACTTCCGCTGAACCCTTTTTCCCGTATTGGCTATACTGGTATTCCCCATAAAATACGGCTTTACCAATCAGACCTAAATTAGCCATCAATATTTCAACAAATGCAGCTTTAAAATGCTCCATATAAATCCATGTAGCTTTCGTGCCATTTGCTGCGTAATCCGCCTGAGGATTTAACCCTTTTACGCTGGTAGTTTTATTCATCACATAATATTTACCAGCTAAAAGGACATAAGGAGCAATCAGGTCTGTAGCGGTATAAGTAACTTCCGAACTGTATTCACCGTAGGGAACGGGAAGCCTGTTAATGCCGGCATCACCTTTCTGTCCGTCAAGGGCTATGTTTATTACCATTGAAGATATATTATAATCACCATAGCCGGACTCGCCAATCCAAAGCTGGACACGTTGTACATATTTAGGTATTGTAGAAGAATTGTCTACAAGTGAAACTGCTATCTCCCCCGTATCACTTTTAAAAAGGCGTGTATCAGGAAAGAACACTCCAACGGATATATATACTCCTTTTGCCAGTTCCATCTTATTTGTTCCGGTTTTACGGTAGACGGTAACTGTTAATATTGTATCTTTAGGAAGTCCCTGAGCATCACAAACTATGGGATTCTGAGAAACAGAGACGTGATAACCTGTAGCACTTTCCGGACACGGAATCAATGAATCAAACGCTGATACCTTCATAGCTGCTAAGATTTACTGGCTGTTATATGGGTATTCAAGCCACCTTTCTCGTGTACCTCGGCACCGGTTACCTGAAATGTTTTTGCGCTGGCCGCAGAGCGAACCGTGTTACCGCTATTATCCCTTAGGGTAAAGGTGAAAGCCCAACCGCTTTGCACGGCACGGCTACTACGTGCAAGAACTTGAGGAGTATAAGTAATCGTATCGCTTTCTTTCACCATATTGCTGGCCTGAGAACGGCCTATATTAATATAATACGGGTCGTGAGTGTCGCTCACTTGAATACCTTTGCGATAGGTAACATTGTTATGGATTACGCAGGCGAAGTATTCCTCCGTGCCTTCTACCGCACCCTCATAGAGTTTCAGCGTCTTATTTGAATTGGTTAATTCAGTGACGCCAGCCTTATGAGTGACAGCGGTAAGACCGGAGGCGGTGGCTTTCATCCAACTCCACGCGCCGGTGGCCGCAACGGTTACGCCGCTGTCCTGAAGTGCTGCGGTTAAAGTCAGATATTCGCTGTCGTTGTCTATCACGGTGTCGTTTACACCATCTTCATTCACGCTGTTTATAAGGATATCAAACAGACTACCGACACTTTCTTTAATACCGATATCCCCGTGGCAGGTAATCTCCATATCGTTAAAAGTCGATTTGAAGTAAATCACGACATCATTCAGGCTACTGGCCGAGGCAAGGTTTCCGATTATCTTCAGGGCCGGGAACGTTTGGTTATTGACCGTATAGGTGGTCTTTTGAAACAAAGTCTTATACTTGTCTGCAACGGCTCCACCCTTGGCCGCAAGAATCTGAGCGGATGTGGAATTAGGATCATCCAAATACCACATCACATTGTTTGCGTCCGGAACAATGAATTTACCGCTGCTACTGGAGTAGCAAGCCGGATACAAAATAATCTGATTGGCGGTCTTACTGTAGTCAGGAGTACAAACCTTTGTAGAGGGGTTATAATACTGTGTCTTCCCAACGCCGGAGGGTAAAACAAAATTCATGCCGGGAACGATGGTATCACCGTCCACAATGGCTTCAAGGGTATCAATTGCGCTAATATCCATAACTCAACTATTTTAAAGATTAAACATTATTTTCGCTTCATCTGCTGTTAGTTCCACGGCACCTTCCTCCAGTGCCTTCTCTATACCGTAACAGCGCAAATCACGCTGGGAAAGAAGGTATTTGCCTTTTCCATCGGTTTGGCGGTAACCTGTCAGGTTCAGTTCCGACGCTATCGCATCGGGAACTGCGTACATTTTTACATTCATTTTTCTTTGGGTATTTGGATGCACATTATTTTTCCATTTATCAGGGCCTTTTTACCGGACACAAGGCACGAGCGCAAGGCGGTACGCTCTTTTACTTCCGTGCCGAATACCGGGATAACATTCGGGTCTTTACCGGCAATGGAGGCAGGAACCACCACACTTTCTCCGTAACCGATGACTCTCTCCGGGGCACCCTTCTCGTTAGTGGTAAAGATATGGGTGATATCAAAGTAATCCTGAGGGGTTGAAACCTGTCCTTTCGGGGTATCGACATAAGTACGCACTTCGATTTCGTTTGTGTCCGGACGAATGAACTTTCCGCGCGTGATGACTTCCCGCTCATCCCATTGGCCGTACCACCGAAACATCTTGGTTTGGGTGTAAACTTTTCGTGTGGAGTCTGACGTATGGTAAGCCTCTACCTGTATCAGCTCTTTATCCACGAAACGACGGTCTATGACAAGGGACTTCGTACCCTGTCCTGACACATAGAAAAGGTCATTCGTAGTTATGGCGCGAAGCTGGCATGTAGTACTGTCGCGGACTTTCCAAAGATAGACGGCCTTTGAATCCGCAATCGTTTCCTGACCATTTCTGAAGGTGGCCGTTATCGTTCTACGTGCCTGGCTTTTGAAGGGATTTACCGGCATCTTACGCGCCGCATCGATTTCGATACTCAGGTTCAGTTCCGTGGACTGGGTGGTGGTCAGGGTCACTAAATAAGTCTTTCGGAAAGTCTTCTGTGTACGCGCGTCGATAAAGGCACAAGTAAAAAATAGATTGAGAGGCGTAGACGGTTCCACATTCCTTTTTACGGAGAGCTCTCCATAGGTTCCGAGCGTAAAGCCGGAGGTGTCCTTAGTGATACGGGTTCCGCTCTCGTTGCTGCCAATATACCAGCGGGTATCTATCAGGCTGGAAGTCTGGTCGCCGTCGTGAAGAACGTGGTCGGGGTCTTTAATGATGAGACGGGGACGGAGTATCAGAGGGAACAGGGTTCTGTCCGGATCAAACTCACCGTTCACGTTGTTTTTGCGTTGGGTGCTGCTGCCGCCCACCTCATCCATGAAGAGCGACACGCTCAGCGGTTGGTATAAAATATAGGCCGATGCTGTTTTCATATAGTCTGCTATTTGTTGATATTAAATTCATTTGTAAATGTTTGTACTTCCTCGCCGTCCCGGATTGAAACAGTACAGCGGAAAGCTACCTTTTTCACTTCATACCAGTTACTCGGCATATCCTGCGGAGTAATTTCCACGACATCCGCACTGGCGGAGTGCTCTACATTCCAAAGCAGGTCTTCCTCCGGGATATCGCTTTCGCGCGTCCATTCCACTTGCCACGCATCTATGGAGATATCCATTTCGCCATGCTTCAGGAGAAAGCCGAGTGTGGTGTATTCCTGACCGAACCGGAAAAAGCGGCCTTTCGTACTCGTAATCTTCAGCGTGAAGTTGCTGTCGCCAACGACACAAACCCACTGCGTGTTGTTCCATCGGGGAGGCAGGCCGATTGTGGCTGCATCCGTGACGCATCTCCAGCAACAGCTTTTATACCACACTTGATGCTGTATATATTTGCCATAGATATCACTGTACCCGCGGATATAAGCGTCTTTTTCGTTCCACAAGCCCACGTCTAAAACTTCATATACCGGGTTCCCCTGAAAGTCTATCCGGAGCAAGTCCTGTATAATGGCACCACGCGCAAAAATGTACGGATGCTTATAATTGATAGGGAGGCCATTAAACAGTTCCAAATGTTTCGGCTTACCCAGTGACAGGTAGTAGTTACTTTCGTCCAGTATAGGCTTTGTTACACCCTCCAAGTACATGATACAGCCCTCAAAACTGGAGATATACCAGCAGCTTTGTCTATCTTCATTCTGTGCGTTTCCCCGGCGGCTGATATTCATACCGGAAGCCGGGGCAAAGTTCTTACCGGCCGGAACTTCATTGTCCGGGTAAGTCGCCACCGTCAGGGTATTGGCCGAAGTATTGACGCTGAGAACGCGGAACCAGCTGGTAAAGTAGCTGCCATCGGAAAGTAGCGTGTTGATGCTTCCATATACGACGTCGTGTTCCAGAAAAGCGGTGAAGTCAAAGTCCCAGCGTTTACGGATGGTGAGCAGGTAGGTTCCCGGTTCCAGTTCCTCTACCTTGTCAATGGTACCGGACTCGGTAAAGTTGAAGTCGCTCTCAACCGCCGAGATACGGTTTATTATCAACTCCATCACCTTCATGTAGCTACGTACTTCAAGGCTTTCTACCTGAGCATTTCCGCGTTCGTCTATCCCGGCTCCTTCACCGGCTATCATGGAGTTTACAAAGTTCCCGAATTCCGCCCCCAGTTTAGCCTTTACCACGTCATTGGAGATAAGGCCGCGCATGAAGGTGATAATCCCTTCCGACTTATCATCATGTTCCTTACTGATTGCGTGTTTAGCTATTTCAAGAAGAACACGCAGGGCACTCAGGATATTACTATCCGTCAGCTTCGTAGTCTCCCAGCTCTTGACGATATCAGGCAGTGAGGAAGCCAGTGCCTTAACGTAGCTCTTTGTATCTGACACGCTATCGCTGATATTACTAAGTGTGCTCTGTGAAAGGACATCGCTAACCTCAATATCCATTTCAGTCGGGCGATTGACCTTTCGCGTGATTTTCGTAATACGGCTGATACGGTAACCGGTTTTAGGAAAATACTTATCACTGATTAATTTAATACGCTGGCCCAGTGTGAGGGTGTAGTTCCTTTGCTCTATCTCCACATAGTCCGTTTTCCCTTTATAGACCGACACATTTTTACGGTTGTCAGCCATATATTTGATTACGGCGTCTTCATACTCTTTTTCAGCCAGCGGATAATATTCCTGCGGCATCTTGATATTCCACAGGATATATTTGTCGCCGTCCTTTGGAACCAACAGTCCGCCGGGAAACTGCGTACCCCCGTCCTTCGAAAATTGGGTGATAATCTCAAACTCTTTCGTTTTACTGTCGTAGTTGATCTCGAAATAGTGTTCGTCCCCTTCTCCAAGGCCAGCAAGCTCACTTCCCTCTTGAAAGGACACACGCTTTATAAGACCGGCAATTTCGTAGCTGTTAGGGTCAAAGTTCAGAGAGTCGTCTTTAAAGAAGTAGACTGTAAAGGGGCTCCCGTCTTCACCCGTTCTTTCCTCGCTACGAACGCTGCTTACCGAACCGACACGATGGGGATAGATATCCGCAAAGGCGTCACGTTCAAAGTGGTCAATCACTCCGTAAGCATCTACGTCCTGCTCCAGATACTTCAGGCGGGAAGGAAGCTGAAGGCGGCTATATCCATAGTCCGACGCCACGATGTTACGGCTACTGCCGAACGGAAAAAGACGGGTGAAGAATTTTACATTGTTGGCCGTGGCTACATCCAAAGTTATCAGACCGTCACCGTAGGCAAGCGGGATGGCCTCGCCATGTTCGCAACGGCTGATATTTATCGTGGTACCGTCCACCCACCACTCGGTACCGGACTTGTCGGCCAAGTTCTTTAGGGCTTCGTCGCAATAAGTACCGTCATAGTCCAGCACAAGATTTTCCGTTGCTATGACTTCGCCCACCTTCCAGTCGGTGGTACCCATACCGACGTTGATACAGGCCACTATCAGGGCCAATTGTTCCGAGGCCGGAGCGGTGTAGGAAAATACGGGTTCGTTATCGCCATCTACAAGTTTCAGCACAAGGAACCGGTGGATAAGGCTTTCCAAGCCCAAAAGTTGAACGGAGTAAGTCCACTCCTTTGTGGACTTCATTTTGGGAATGTATTGTTCAGCCACCCAGTAACGTTTCCCGCAAAAGTCTATGTAATCGTTTACCTCAAGAGAAATACACTCATAATTGGTGCAGGACAATGAAAAGACATTGCCCCCCTGAAGTATTTCCTGTTGGGTGCTGTTATCCGAGGGAGAAAGAATCACCCGCAGATTGCTTGACTTATCGTAGACTTTTAGTTCCATTTAAATGCTGTTTAAATAACGCTATAACATAGTTAGTACTCCGGTTCCGGCTCTTTGAATTTCACTTTAAAACTGGCATAGACTTTACCCTCGAATGGCGTCAGCTGGTCCCAGTCCGTGCAGTCCTCATAGAAGAACCGGTAAGTTTTGGGTATCTCCGGGAAATAAAACCTTAGCCAACCGTTGTCACCGGTACGGAGCATCTCTACAAATCCGCTGTATTTTAGCAGGAAGTCCTTTGCGTCGGACGCCTCTATGGAGAAACGGAGCTCCACGGAACGCTCGTCCAAAGTGGTCACTATCTTGGCCGGGTATTTCCGTCCGTTCCGCTCCGGAAAATTCACACCGGTCTGTCCTTTGGACTTGGCCAGTTTAAACAGGGCGGAATAGTTTTTGTGTTCTCCCTGATTTTCTTCCGAAAGGAAAGCACCGTATTCCGTGTATATGTCATTGCCATTGACTAAAAGTAATCCTTTCAATATTTCCATATCATTGCATTTTTAGGCCGTCCCTATCATATTTTTCCATCCATCCGATAACGACTTCCAGTTTTTCGTTAGTCTCTCCGGTATGTTCGTCGATATTCCTCAGGTGGGTCACAGCGTCCCCCAAACCGTCAGCGATATTATCCACATTTTCGTCAATACTGGCAGAGTGTATCTGCTCGGAAGTCATAAGTCCCTCCAGTTTGGTTCCCTGTTCCTGCGTAAGAGCGTCAAAGGCACCGGACTTTCCGGTCTGTGCCGTTGTGTCTTTTTTCCACAGGTCAATGCCCATTTCTGCGGCCTTATCTTTCCACGCTTCCATCCATGACTGGGCGGCGTTCACATTACTACCGATATTATCATAAAAATCACCGACCACGTTCATAGCGTCGTTGGCTATCTGTTCCTCGCTTTTGCCGCTGCCGTACACTTCCTTCAATTTTTTCTGTAAATCGTCGAACTTATCGGCGAAAAACAGGGAATAGGCTATTTGCTCACCGAGGTTCTCCAGCACGGACGCCGCCTGATCCGCGAAGTTTTCCAAGGCTGTACCACTCCCCTTGATAGCGGAGGTGATAGAATCAAGCATTCCCTGACCAAGCCCCCCGAATGTTTCCTGCAGGTAATCTTCCAAAGCCTCTTCTGCTTTGTCCATTTCTTCCTTCAGGTCAATCAGATTCTCAAGGTAGTTCCGGGTTTCGTCGCTCATCGTGCGAGTGTCAAGGATAACGCGAAGCATCTCCGTGTCCAGTTCGCCATTAGCCTTGATAAGTTCCGGGTAGGCTTCAAGGATACCGCTATAAGTATCTTTGCCTTTTCCCCAGCCAAACAGACCTGTCTTTTTGTGCCCTGTGACTATTTGCGCATCGTTCAACCCGCCAAAGCCTTTCTGATAATTATCCATCCGCTTACGGTAGGTGCCGAAAAAGTCACCGGTCATACGTTCCATCCAGTTCATGGTAGGAGCGTCGCCCTTCAATTCTTCTTTAAATTGAGAGAGGGCATCGCGATAGACCTCTATCGCATTGGCAGCTTTTGCCACCTGACGTTCTCCGAATACATTTTCTGCCTTTTCAAGCAAAAGGTTTTGTTCCAGCAGGAGAATATTATACTGCCGCTGAAAAGCGAGTTTGGCATCCTCAATTTCCTTCAGGGCCTCTTTGTGGCGGGCCTCTGCCGCAAAAGCCGAAGTAATGAAGTTTGCAGCCTCGCCAATGGCGGCACCAATACCGCCGACAATACCACCTTTGGCAAAGCCCTGCCCAATATTTGATACGGCACTCATGACCTGCTGCATACCGCCTAAAGCGTCTGCAACTTCGGTATTGCCCATCTGGTCGAACATATTGGAGAGCTCCCCGGCCGCGCTGGATGCGGCACCGCTTATCGTACCGATTGCACCGGCCAGTTCCTTAGGGCCTTTCGCCCCTTTGAGCTCGGCAAACCCTTTCTCAAATGTTTTAAATATACTTTCCCATTTGTTGTTGCCGTTTCCCTTATCGGAACCGAGAAGTTTGTCAAGTGCCTTTTTGAGCTTGTCAAGTTCAGCCGGGCTTTTTTCAATATTGCTTAGTTGCTCCGGAGATATAAAGGTGATACCCTTGGCGTCTCCGGTACCGGAAAGATACGCGCGCAACTGTTTAGCCTGAGAAATAAGGTTCTGAAGGGAGTCGAAAGACATGGAAGAATAGTCCCCAAACAGTTTTTTAAGAAAGTCGTTATCCTTTGCAACGCCAGCGGCTTCCTCATCATTTATCGCCTGTATGCCCTGCCTGACTTTTTCTTTTGCGACTTCAATGGCGCGGTCTATTTCGTCTGCGTTTTCCTCTGTGCGCTCGGCCTCCAGTTTGGCGATATCACTATCCCCCTGTTTCTTTACCGCTACCCTTCGTGCCTCATAGTCGCGATACTTCTCCAGCAGTTCCTTCAGGGCGTCGGTCTGTTTTTTCTTTTCATCGGCCTTATCCTTGTTTTCCCTGCTGTCAATACCGGAAAGGGCAGCGTCATATAACTGCGCGGCCTGTATGCGCTGGGCCGCGGCCTGAGCTGTGATATTTGCCCGTTGCTCCGGAGTAACTTTTACACCGGCTGCTTTTAATTTATTATACAGCTCAGCGCGTTGCTGTTCCTCCGTATTAATACGTTCCTTCTCTCTCTCAAAGTTCAACGCCGCCTCAGCACGTTCCCTTTCGTAGCCCTCCTTTGTGATAGCGATACGCTGGTCTTCTATCTTTTGCCGGGCTTTCAGTTCCAGTTCGGCAAGAGTATTGACGGGCTTAGCCGGTTCAGTTTTTGGAGGAACGAAACCACCTATACCAGTTTTTTTTGCAAGTTTAGCGGCTTCCTCCTGTAGCTTAGCAGCTTCGTCCAAGTAGGCGTCACGCTGTTCTTCAGCCCCTTTTATTGCAGCCTCCTTAGCCTCCTTATTATGTTCTTCAATCAAAGCCTGTGCGTCTATCTTCCCGTGGGACTCTCCCTGAGCCATATACAGTCCCATTTTGGCAAACCACCCCATAGAACCCTCGACATCATTATCGGGTGTAGCTTTCACCTGAGCGACTTTCTCGTCCGCTTCGACGGCCTTATTCACAAGGCTTTGCGCCTTTGCCTGCAGAAACAGCATTTGAATATAGTCCTCGCCTTTCTGAAGGAGAACGTCGTACCATTCCGCGATGGAGTTATAATAACCGAAACTCTCGCCGTATTTCCGGTTCAACTCATCCACTTTGGCCTTTTCCTGTTCCTTGCTGCCGGTAAAGTCCTTCAGGCTTCTCACCGTATTATCAATCTCAAAACGGGTTTTAATCATTTGGGCGTGTCCGTCGCTCTCTATTTTAACCCGTTCTTTTGCCTTTTCCGCCGCTTCCTCCTGCGCATCGCTATATTTATCCCATAGAACAATAAGACCCGTTATAACGGCGGAAAGGCCCAACGTAAGGGTTGCCATCAGTGCTGTGGCCGCGGCATTGGATATACCCAGCGAAACGGCCAGTTTCGTGTTGGCTGCTGTTAGCATCTTTTTCATTTTAACAACAGTCACCAAGCGAAAAGCGGAGTCCTTATTCAGCGCATTCATTACTTGCTGCAGCCCCATTGTGATAGCCATTACGCTTTGCACACGGGTTTGTATTTTTATCAGGTCTTCATTCTCCGAGGCAAACACGCCCATCGCGCCGGTGGCAACAGTAAATAGACCGGATAGTCCATTTACGCCACTCATGACTCCTTGCAGTCCTGAGTTATCGTGCGCAAGGATATTGGTTTGAGTACGCAGGTCACCAATGGTATCGGAAAGTGTAGCAGCTTTCGCCGCCATTTCTTCATACTCTTTTGTATTCTGCTTACCTTCTAAACGCATACGGGCCATTACGTCCAACATCTCACGCAGTTGCATGGAAAGACGTTTGGTGGATGCTGCGGTTTTATCGTGTTCAGCCTCCAGCGAGGCAAGGATATTTTTATCTTCCTGAAGGGCCTTGGTACAGGCGTCAATTTCGGCACGCATCTCTATCTGGCCCTTACCGGGCGCAAGATTATCGTACTGTTTTTTTAAATCTTTGAGACAGGATTCAACGTACTGGATTTGCTCCTTTTGGTCGGCAATACGGTCGGTGATGCTTTTAGACACGCGCTCCGCCTTATCGCCAAGCGATTCGGTGGCTTTGGTAGCTTTATCCACGCCGGGAGAGAGCTTATCTCTCATCAGGAATTCTATCTCAACGGGTTTCATTATTCTTTCAATCTTGATTGGAAAAATCCGGCAAGGCTTTTGGAATGACCCTTTCCACCTTTGCCAGTTGGTTTATCTTCTTTTTTATTTTCATAGTGTGGCGCATCGGCAAGCATCATCCGGAGGGTTTGATAATTTACATCCCAAAGGATATATTTTACACTCCAACCGGTCGCCGCGGCTATCTGCCACACAATACCGAAGGGGCTATGGGAACCGACATATTGCGTTCTTAACTCCCCTTTCTTTTTTGGCTCTCTTTCGGTTTCAGGGGGTTGGATATCTGAACCGATTCGATAATACGCATAAAAGACTTTGTACCCAGCAATGTGACAAATCGCAGGTTCGCACCCTGTAAATATGCGTCAGGAACAAACCACCGGATGACCCATGCAACAATACCGGAAAACAATACGGAGGTAATGGCACCCCGGCAGACGGTCAATGCAACCATTTTGGAAACACGCTTACCATGAATGGCCAAAAATGCCATTTCTTCGTGTTTATTGAATTGCTCCATTTCCTCATAGGTGCATCCCAGTTGCAGATATAGCTTTGCTATCCGTATCTGACTGCCAAGAGTGGGGCGTTTCATGGTTACCCGAAAAGATACCGGCTTCTTTTTGAATGGTATCTTAAATTGCAAAAGAGGCAGGGAAACCCCGACATCGAGCAGGGCATCCGCCGCCTCTATTTCTACATTCTTTTTCATGGTTACGCGTTACCGGCGGCTTGACTTAACGTAAGGGTGGCCTTTTTGCTATTGTCAGCGGCAAGGACAAACTCAACGGTTCCATTTCTCGCGGCACCGGTATTGGCGGCTGCAGTAATGGTTATTCGACCGTTCACAACGTCAATAGTAAACCCGGTGGGCACTTTACCAACAGAAAACGGGCCGGAGGCTTCAATATCTACCGTCTTACTTTCCCCTCCCTTGGCAAATGACAAGGAGGTGGGCGTTACGGATATAAACGGAACAGTATCGTCAAAGCTAAAAGGAGAGCTGCCATCCAACGGGCTCAGCATATCCATTTCGCACTCAATACCCAGCGGATCATCACCGCCAATCTTACCACGGACGGCACCGTCCAGTGCCATGCGCTTCACCTCAATTGTCTGGCCGGTTCCGCAGATAATTTTCAACGGGCCTTCCAGCGAAACTGTTTCGGCAGGGGCTTCCCATTTCGTACCGTCAACGGTACCACCCATCACGTCTTTGCAGTTCTCAGGAATGAGTTCTATCAGCGTGAACTTTAACAGGTTAGTAGCGTCCTTTTTCTTGATTTTCTTCACCGGAGAGTTACGCACCTGTGCAGCGAATAACTTGATATATTCAGCCGCGTCACCGCCCCAGTCGATACCATCTTCCGATACGTTACCTATCTTCTTACCATTAAAGAAAATGGCGTCAAGGAGCATCATATATCCGTCATTTACATAAACTTTTGACATTGTTTTCTATTTAAAAATTGTGATTACTTTAGTTACTAACTTCTTCAATGGCGAGGTAAGCAGCACACCGGCCGCAAATCCTGCCAGCAACCATTTATACCATGTGGCAGGGGGCTTTTCCTTAATAGTGTTATCCACGATATCCTCCGTTTTTTCGGTAACATCATTCCGGATGGTAGTCTGTTCTACCTGAGAAATAGTCCGCTTTAAACTGTCTATCTCACTACGCTGTCGGAATACCTCCCGCTCATAAAACAGACATTGCCGGGCGATGGAGTCACATTTACCGGTTACCGTGATATTGTCGCCATGCCTTTGCACGCTCACCGACGCCTGACCATCCTTGGCCGTAAATTCGGCCCCGTCCGGCAGGTTAAGGAGGTTCTGTATCGGAACATCCACCGTCGCCTCCGACTCCGGAATCCCCTCCTGTGTCATAACGGTTGTCGTCTGCCCCTGCAGTAGTTCCTCCGTCTTCTGTGAGTTTCGGTCGGCCTGCTGTCCGGCTACTCCGGTGGTGGTTTCGCTTGTCGACTGTTCCGTCTGCGTGAGCGACTGTCGGCTCTTGGATAGTTTCGCCGTGGCACACCCCATCAGGCAGAACACGACTATAATTAGTGCGAGGGTTGCCCCTCGGATTAGGTTTCTCTTCATTTCCAGTTTGTTTATTAATTACTTTTCTTAAACGTTCTACTTCCTTGGTCAATCGGGAAAGTTTGATTAACATCTCTTCCTGATTGGATTTTAAATCGGCATTTTCTCTCCGGAGCTGGACATTCTCATCCAGTATCTTTCGGTTCTCACTACTGAGCATATTGATGGACGCCTGAAGCTGGGATAACATATCGTTGTTTTGCTTTCTACGGCCAACAAACCACGTGAAGATGCTCCCGATAAAACCACCCGGCAGGGCGAACATTAAAAAATTCATCAGACCGTCCATCTCTTTGCTTTGTTATTGGTTAATGCCTATTTTCCTGAGCCATGCCTGAACGTCAAATGACGGACACGCCTTGGCCGCAATCTCGTTATGACCGATTATTCTCACCCGTGGGAAACGGTGGTGGAAGTCTTTTACATATTCTTCCAGTGCTTTCAGTTGGGCGGAGGTGCGAGTGTCTTTGGGAGTCTTCCCGTCAGTGGCTACTCCACCAACGTACACAATGTGCCGGGAAATGGAATTGTACCCTTTTGCTCCATTGGTAATCTCCCAACCGTCCACGTTCGCATCTTCGTTATTATCAACTAATCGCTCCACCGTTCCGTCAAGGTGAAACATATCGGTATATCCTACCTGCTTCCATCCACGTCCCCCCTTACTTACCGGGTTCGTGTGCCATGCTCTGATATCGTTACTCGTTACCTTACGGCCTTGCGGCGTGGCGGTACAGTGGATTACCAAATATTTCAATGCTACCATAACTCTATCCGGCTACGGGAGTTCCCTGTACCAAAGCGATTACACCTTTCTTGTCATTGCGCATGATACGGCCACCGGCACGTACAAGGAATGAATAGATATCACCATAGTAAGTAGGGTCTCCCTCGTTCTCAAATGCTTTCACTTCGCCCAATGCCCGGCAAACACTTTGGTCATGCCATGCAATCGCGGCGGCAAGGTCAGTGGCTGCACCAGCGGTACTCCATGACTTTGCGGCCTTTGCCGCCGTGTAAAGCCCAACCTTGCTGCGCATCATCACGTTAAAGCTGAACAGCTTGCCGAGAATACCATTCTGCGCATCGGCAGAAGCAAGAAACGCCGTATTTTCATTGGCTGTAAGGTCATTCAATAGCTGGGAATACATCTGAGCGTCCAGCAACAAGTAACGTCCATCCTGCGGGATGTCGTCATTGTTAAACTGAGTCATCAGCCCCAAAACGTCAGCCTTGCAGATGCTGTTACGCTTACCCGTTGCCTTATCCGTATAGGCATTGATCTCCTTACCGGTAGTTTCAACACATTGCTCTTTGGCAGGACTCCAGTTATAAATAAAGTCAAGGGCCACATTATCCTGAAGTTTGAGCTTGTCCTGACGCAATACGGACTGACGTTTATCGTAGCTCAGTTCGACAGTGTCGGCGTGAGGGATAAGAACCGGGTCTGTCGTATATTCATCCAGCGCGAAGGTTATATCAATATCCTCTCTCTTATTCACTGTAGCAGGCAGGCTGGTACGGTTCTTTTTCGTCCCGGAGGCAGCTCCGGCATTCGGAATATGGACAATCTTTCCGTTGTTCACATACTCATCAGCGTTAAACGCTTTACTAAGGAAGCTATTTGAGGCAAACAGGCCCTCAATAATAGCCGCCATCCAAATTTCTTTCTGAATTGCCATTTCTATTTCTACTTTTAATAGTTAATAATTACAGGTTCGGTTCAATACCGAAACGTTCCTTAAATTTAGTCTTGTACACGTCCGGAGCGGCGTCTTTCAATTCAACGAGTTTTCCAGCCTTATCCAGTTCATCCCATGATTTATCCTTCCAGTCGCCCAATGTCACACCGGAACTTTTTCCACTGTTAATTTGCCCGGTAACACTTGCTCTTTGAGTAATAGCCGCCAGCATGGCCTTTGTACCTTCAAAATCCTTGTCAAAAAGGTTAAGCAGATTGTCCCGGCCCTTTGCGTCATAGCGTCCGTCTTTAATGGCGGCGTCGGTGAGAGTGACGGCTTCCTGCTTTTGGGATTCCTTCTTCTCCTTATTCATCTTGTCGATGGCAGCAGTCAGCGTTTCGTTTTCATTCTTCAGGCGGTCATGGTTTTTAATGATTCCCTGAACGGCGGTTACGATTTCCGCCTCATTTGCAGAGTCCTGCAAGTTCAATACTCCTGTAAGTACGCTCATTTTTTTGTTATTATTAAAAGGTTTATTACTATCCATCAGCCGGACAAGGTCATTCTCCCCTGACAAGCTAATGATTTTATATTCATTCTGGTAATTGGAATCAAAGAAGACAAGCGCATTATGATTGGCACCAATAGTGACAATGCTTCCCTCGCGTACAGTCCACTTGGTTACTGTCGGCAAAGTCTGTCCGGGGAGCATCAAGTCGTAGGCGTCGCTCGTTTGTTCGGGTGGCCATGCGCCAATTGAGGCCATACGGATAAAGTCGTTTTCGACCTTGCGGAATACCTCCATTGCACGCGGGTCGCCTTCGTCAAAGACAGCGTCCGCGAGTATCTTACCATCTTCCTTGCGTATATTCTCCCAACGGCCAATGGGAAGTTCCCAATCTGCATGATTCAGGAATAAAACCGGGTTCTTGATGAATTCGGTCAGATTAGCACCAGAGGTCAGCATACGAAACCCGTAGGTGTTTACTGATTCGTCATGTAGTACAAATGTTTTTCTTGCCATTTTATCTCTTTGTTTGGTGGCAAAATTAGAGTGATAATCGGGGTTAAACAAATCCCTTTGTAACCGTTACCTATTAACTTGCAGCCATTTACATTTAAGTGTAAATGGTTACAAGGCGATTATTTTAATAAGAAGGGTTGCTATAATTTTGAGCATAAAAACAGGAGGAATTATGGCAAAATCATTGGAACTTGAGCAGAAAAAAGAGTGGGCTAAATTGCTGTTTTTGAAGGAAAACATCACGCAGCAGGAAATAGCCGACCGGGTGGGCGTATCACGCATCACCATAAACAAGTGGGCAAAAGAGTGGGAAAACCTGAAACTAAACCTATTGCAAACGAGGGAAGAACGTATCAGTTCTACACTCGCGCAACTGGATGAACTTGACCGTTCCATTGCCGACAAGGAGGCGGGAAAAAGGTATCCTACGGCATCTGAAGCGGACATCCGGCGTAAACTTACTGCAGACCTTGAGGCGTTGGAGCAGGACGCTTCTATCAGGGATATCTATAACGTGTCACGAGGATTGTTAGACTGGCTCCGGCAAGTAGATTTGGCAAGGGCCAAAGAACTGAGCGACTATTTTGACGCATACATTAAGGAGAAGTTGAAATGGGCAAAGTAGACAACCTTCAGGCGTATAAAGAGTGGACGGAGTATCACCGCTCACTGAAAAAGGACAAAGGGGTGGATAACCTTTCCCCGGTGGAAAGAAGGAATAAGCTAAAAAAGCTGGAGGCGGACGTTGTCGCGTGGATTCTATTCTTTTTCTCCGAGTTTGCGAAGTACCCGTTTACGCCCTTCCATAAAAAGGCTATCAAGCGGATTACATCCAATATGGAGTGGTACGAGGTTCTATCGTGGAGCCGAGAACTGGCAAAGTCCACTATCGTATTCATGTGTGTCATGTATTTGGTGCTGACCGGCAGAAAGAAGAATGTTCTTTTGATTTCAAACAGCCACGAAAACGCAGAGAGGTTACTGGAACCCTATAAAAAAGCGTTTGAAAACAATTCCCTGCTGAAAGCCTACTACGGTGATCTACGTGAATTCGGTAGCTGGAAAGCGGATGAATTTAGCCTGACCACCGGAGCCACGTTCCGCGCCATCGGTGCGTTGGAGTCTCCCCGTGGCACAAGAAAGGACGCCGTTCGTCCGGACACGGCCCTCGTGGATGACTTCGACACGGATGCAGACTGCCGGAACCCGGATATCCTGAAGAAGAAATGGGAATGGTTTGAAAATGCCTTGTTCCCAACACGCTCTATCAGTGAGGATATGTCGGTGATATTCTGCGGAAACCTGATTGCCTTGGACTGCTGTGTAAAGCGGGCCGGGGAAAAGGCTGACCACTGGGATATCGTGAATATCCGGGATAAAAACGGAAAGTCAACGTGGCCGGAAAAGAATACAGAGGAACGGATAGACCGTATTCAGTCCAAAATCAGTACAAAGGCTTTCCAGCAGGAGTATATGAATAACCCGCTTTCGGAGGGGGACACATTTAAGGAAATGGTATGGGGAGATTGCCCGCCGCTTTCCAAGTTGCAGTTTGTAGTGGCCTATGGAGACCCGGCACCGTCAAACTCAAAAAACAAGGCCACTTCTTTTAAGGCTTGTTTCCTCATCGGGTATTACGACGGTCGGTTCTATGTTTATACCGGTTACCTCGACCACGTGGTAAACGCGGAATATGTAAACTGGTATTATTACCTGAGGGACTATGCAGCGGATAAGACACAAGTCTATAATTACATAGAGAACAACAAACTGCAAGACCCCTTCTATGAACAGGTATTCATCCCGCTATTTAACGAGAAGGGAAAGAAAGACGGTTTTATAGGTATCATTCCCGACACCCGGAACAAACCGGAAAAGTTCGACCGTATAGAGGGAAACTTGGAGCCGCTCAACCGGCAGGGAAAACTCATACTCAACATCAAGGAAAAAAACAATCCGCACATGATAAGGCTGGAGGAGCAATTCCTACTTGTCAACCGCGCGATGAAGTCCCCCGCCGATGGCGTGGACTGCATAGAGGGCGGTGTGTGGATTCTGAATCAGAAAATAAGTACGCTGGCAGCGGACTCCTATACCGTTGGCGCGCGTAAAATCAATAAAAAAAGATATTAAGTTATGGCATTTATCACAGCTGAAGAATTGGAAACGCATCTATACAAAGAAAATATAGATACGATTAGCCGGGAGGATGAAACCATCCTGACCGCGGCCGTTGACGCCGCCATAGAGGAAGCCTACGGCTACTTGGGGGCATACGACCGGAAAAAGATTTTTGAGGCAACAGGGGGCCAAAGAAACCCCTTGTTGCTCATTTTTGTAAAGGACATAGCGGTATGGCACTTCATAAACTTATGCAATGCCGGATGCGACTTGGAACTAAGGGAAAAAAGGTATGACCGTGCTGTGTCGTGGCTTCGCCAGATACAGAGGGGAGAGATAACGGCCAACCTGCCGATTGTAGATGAAGACGGGGACGGGAAGCCGGACACCGCCGGAGAGTATATATACGGGAGTAACCCGAAACGTAACCAACATTTTTAATAGTCATGGGAAATAAAAAGAAAGGGGGTACCGCAACCGTTCAAAGCAGGCAGGCCCCGAAATATGTTATCAATCAAATTGTGGTAAAGGCCCCGCAGAGAAAGGTATATGACGTGGGCGACTGGCGCACCGCGCTAAAATCGGCCGATAACGGGCGCGTAAAGCAACTATATGACCTCTATGAGGATATCATGATAGACGGTGTGCTATTCGATGCAGTACAAAAGCGTATAGATGCCGTTATAAATTCGGAACTGACCTTCCAAAATGCCGCCGGGGAGGAAGTGGAAGAAGTATCTACGCTAATGGACACATTGGCATGGGAGGAACTTCTAACGGCTATTATCAAAACAAAGATATACGGGCGCGCCGGTGTGGAAATGTCTTTTACCGATGGCTTTAGCGTGACGGAAATACCGCCAAAACACATCAACCTGAACAATAAAACGATTCTCATCCATGATTCGGACGAGTTCGGGGTTTCTTATGAGGGAGATTCCCTGCTGGTTGTGTTAGGCAAGGAAAGGGACTTCGGGCTACTCCTGAAGGCGGCTCCGTATGCGATTTATAAAAGGGGAGGCTTTGGTGATTGGTCTCAGTGGGTGGAACTATTCGGTATGCCGCAACGTATAGGTAAATACAACACCTACGACCCGGAAAGCCGGAAACTACTTGAGAAGGCTTTTGAGGAAGCCGGTTCAGCACCTTACGTTATCGTTCCAAAGGAAACCGAGATTGAGACGAAAGAAGGCGGGAGCGGTTCCGGGACTTCATACAATGAGTTCCGGCAGGCCAACAACGAGGAAATGCTGATTACTATACTTGGCCAAACGATGACTACCGTACAAGGCGAGAAAGGAGCGCGTTCCCTGGGAGAAGTGCATAAAGAGGTTGAGGAAGGAAAGAATAAGTCAGACCTGCGGTTTGTACAGCGAATCTTGAATCAGGTAGTACTACCAAAATTAGAAGCAAGGGGAGTTCCCGTAACCGGTGGAAAATTCGTATTTCCAAAAGCAGCAGAGCAATTAACCGTAGACGAGTTATGCCAGTTATCTGAAATTATAGACATTCCGCAAAGCTATGTACATGAGAAATTCGCCATACCGGAGCCAAAGGATGGGGAACCCATTGCAAAGCGGAGGCAGTCAACGGCTACGCAGCTGGGGCTACCGGAAGACCCGGACGACCCGGAGGAAGAAATAAAGAACGCAGACCGCAACCTCTTTTTGCGCCTATGGGATTTTTTCGTGAAAGCCCCGCAGGACGGGGCATTAAATGGAAAAGCCCGCATCAGCCTGAGTGATGATGCAACACTGGACGAACGGATTATTGCGCGCGTCGCCAATGGGGACTCCGGGTATTTTGACGCGGAGCTATTCTACTACGTGGCGGATGACCTTTTGAACGCTGTTAGAACGACGTTCAAAGGGCATATAAACAATGCGGATATAGCGTACAATCTTAGGGATGATTCATTCATTACCGCACTGGAACAAAACTTGTTTCATTTTTCCGCGGCAAAAACGCTGGCCGAAATTCAGGAGCTAAACAAGCTGTTCCGGGAGAGCGGAAGTTTTGAGGAATTCTCTAAAAAGGCAGGGGAGATATGCGGAAAGTTCAATAAGGCATGGCAAAAGACCGAGCACGAAACAGCCGTACTGACCGCCGAATCAGCCTCCAATTATCAACGCCTGATTAAAAAGAAAAAGCTATATCCTTATTGGAAATATGTTACTGCAGGGGACGAAAAGGTAAGGGAGGAGCACCGGAAACTGGATGGTATTATACTAAGTTGCGATGACCCGCGATGGGACAAAATATTCCCGCCCAACGGCTGGAAATGTCGTTGCCGCGTGGAACCGGTTATGCGCCATGAGGTTTCGGAAGAATGGCTTAGGGAATCTTCCCGGATTGTGGACGAATACCTCGGCACAAGTGAATGGAAGATGGTTGAACAACAGAACTGGGACTCTAACCGGGGGAAAAGAGGCGAGGTATTCAATAAGAATCAAATGTATATCCGCAAGTTCCCGGACATGGCGGCTAAATACATGGATAAAGTTTCTCCGGCAGGATGGGGAGCGGAACCTTCTTTTAAAAAGCTGACGGGCGAAAAGGCAGGCAACCTGAAGGAATATGAGGGAACGGCCGACAGCTGGTGGGACGGCCGCAAAAAGACCATTGACGGAAAAGAGCTTCTACCGGTAACCGATTATCAGGGTAGAACATGGTACATGGAGAAAAAAGATTACGAAATACATACGACGAACAATAAGAAGTCACGCGGGTTTCGTACCAAATATCTGTCATGTATTGATGAGGTCATGTCGGATCCGGATGAGGTTTGGCTCGGAAATGAGTATAAAGACCGGGAAAACCCCGAATCAAGGCTTAATAACTGGATTCTCATAAAATATTACAAAGGAGTGGGAATAGCCTGTATCTGTAAACTGGAAAAAGGGAAAATGGCCTTTAAATCGTGGTATGAAGTCAGGAATCCCAAAATCAGGAAAGGGCTTTTAATAAAGAAAAAGTAGGTTTTCCACGTCGGCCTGTGCATGATTGATAGCCTGATAGCTATGGCTCCTCCACCTACAAAGGGACGCCTCGCCTTACAGAACCGTCTGTGAACACCGCAAATATACTAATTTTATTTGATTATGAATATAAAAGAGCTAAATAAATACCTCCAGTCACTTCCTGAAGAGATAATGGAGGACGCGGCGGATATCGTGGCGGAAACGGCTACGGCTTATTATAAGGGAACATTCCGAACTAAGGAGTTCGACGGAAACCCGTGGGCACCGGCTAAAGTTCCGAAAACAACCGGTTCGCTACTGATTGACTCTGGCGCGTTGGTAAACAGCGTCAGACCGGCAGTGGTAACACCTCAGCGAGTAACCATATCTGCGGGAAATAGTAAAGTAGATTATGCGCAGGTAAATAACGAGGGTTTTAGCGGCACCGTGTCTGTACCCGCACATACGAGAAGAACAAAGAAAAAGGACGTACAGGTAAAGGCACACACGCGTAAGGCTAATATTATCAAACGTGAATTTATGGGAGACTCCAACGAGTTGAACGAGCAAATTCATTCACGCATAGAGGGCTATATTGATTCACTAAATAAATAAAGGATATGGATAAAGAATTTTTCATTGCTATTTGTGACCATTTAGAGAAGGAAGTACCGGAGCTCCGCTGGATAGATGCGGAAGAAGGGCAACTCAATAATGGGGAGCGCCCGGCCGTGGCGTTTCCCTGCTGTCTGGTGGATATTTCGTACCCGTCGTGTGAAACGCACATGGGAGGAAGACAAAAGGTAAAAGCGCAGGTTCAGCTAAAAGTAGCGTTCAACTGTCAGGGACAGACTAACACCGCGGCACCGGTCAAGGTACGGGAAAAGGCTTTAAAGCGGCTGGACACATTGAAGGATATACACGAGGTTCTGCAATGGTGGAACGGGGACGGAATATTCAACCCATTGCGACGGTTACGGAGTGTACCGGAAAAGCGGGCGGACGGTCTGAAGGTGTACAACGTGACGTATGAAACGGAATTTATGGATTAGTTCCAGTCAAAGCCGGGGAACATGGCTTTAAGCCTGCGGGAAGATGCACGGCTGTTTATCAATTCGTGATAGAATTCGTCCTGCTCTATCAATGTATTACTAATGGTGCGCTCCTCGACAAAAAATTCGTTATCGGAAAGGATTTTCAAAACGTCATCAAAACGGCGACGTTTTATCTCAGTCCAATAGTAGTAACGGGCAGTCATAAGGCGGTTCCGCTTCTCCAGCCGTTCACGCCGGGAAGTGATGGAAGCGTCCGAGACGGGAACCGTGCGCGGGCGGCGACGGGTACCGGCCTTTTCTATTTCCGGGCAAAAAAACGGTATTGTGAGTTGCTCCATCCTGCTACTATTGAAATGTTTATGCAAAAATACGATTTTACCGTCTAAAATAAGAAAAGTCCGCTGAAATTTAGTATCTCGGCGGACTTTTCTTATCATTTACATACCTTTAGGGGACTGGGCAGTACATAAAGTCGGTTTTTAACTTCTTGAACAGGGTCATTTCAATGGTAAACTTTTCAAAAACCGGATTACGCTCTATCAATTTGTTCCGGACAAATTCGGTAGCGTCACGCTTCATTTCGGTAACTGACTTTTCACAGTCATCAGGGAACTGGCAGACACCTTCAAGACGTCGCTTTTTATAGCCACTCTTTTGGAGTATAAATTGCGCTTTGTAAATCATACGGCCATCTCCTTACAGTCTACAAAACGAGGGCTCTATTCTACGCCATACTCCATTCTCATCACGTTTGTGAAAGTAGTAATTAACGGCGGTTTTATATACCACGTTGCTTTCGCGGAACAGCCCCATAATTTCAGCGTATTCAGCGTCAAAGCGAGGCTCCAGTTCGTACAGCTTACTGATAGATTTATAGTCCAAATCACCTTGCTTGTTACGCTCCAGTAAGGTCATGGCCAATTGATACATAGGGTCGTCGACACCTTTTTCTGTGCGACCTACGTACTCCTTCAGGTAGTTTATCAACCTCTCAGCGGCCAAGTCCGCACGTTCATCAAAACTTTTCACTTTGTTGCTCTTTACCTCCAGTTTCATATCACCGTCCACAATGGTGAAACTGGACTGGTCGCTTTTGCGGAGTTGCCCGTAGTCGCGCATCGTGTCGCAAAAGGCGTTACTTTCACCCTCCAGCCAGTCCCGGAAGGCCTTCACGTCCGCAACTACCGGAAACAACTTATTTTTCACGTCGAGCATAAACTGCGCCCGCAAACCTTCATAAGCGTCGCGGCGACTACGTTTATCCTCTTTTTCTTCATTCTGTAGCTGCTTTAGCAACTCCTTTTTTTCCTCTGGGGAAAGTCCTTTTAGTACATCTAACTTATCCATATTCTTAAAAATTTAATGGTTATTATTCGTTTTCGTAATCCTGCTCATCCAGTTCGTCATCTATCAGCATGGCCTCACTATTCGCGTAAGCCCAGTCCGCAAGTTCACTAAAAAACTGGGCGGCTACCGTCTTTTCCATGCCGGAAGACGCTATCGCAATCTCGTTTTTAAAACGCTTCAACATTTTTTCCTCTTTCGTTCCCATATTTAGCCTAATTAGAGAGGGCGTTCGGGTCTACAAAGATGTAGGCCATTCCGCCCGGTTGTTTAACATCTTCTTTCTGCTGTAATCCGCCTTTTCGTTCGATTGAACGGAGTTTCACGGAGAGGGCTTCCAGTTCCTCTATGGTAATTCGGGCAAACGGTTTACCGGCAATACGCGGATGCTGACAAAAGTTATTAACGCGCGCCCAGTCAGTTGTATTTATCCCTAAACGTTGCATCAGCTTCAGGCATATAGAGCGTTTACGTTTTAGTTCATCCTTTCTACCGGTTATCTTTTCCATACCGGAACAGGCCGCGCTATATTCGTCCGGTGTCATTTCGCGCAGGCTGTCCGTTCTGTTCCAAGTGTACTCCCGGACTATCTGCTTTTTCAGTTCCTCGCGGTCACCTTCGTATGGAAGGTGGTTAAAGGAGGCGTAGAAGCGGGCAAAATTGGTTACCTTCGCTTTCATAGCTTCACCTCCTTTATACGCTGTTTAAGTTCCGCCAGCCTTGCCACCGGGATATCGCGAACGATAGCGGATGCAAGTTCAAAATGGCGTGTCTCCACCACGACAAGGTCAGCCGTTTTGCAGGACGGGGTGATTAGCATTTTCTGCCGTGGCTCGTAGCAAGTCCAGTTCATCAGGACAGTACTCAGGTTTTCTATCGGCAAACCGATTTGATAAAGAACTTCATTCATTGATATTATTTTTTTGAGTTAATATTAGTCCTATTCCTCCACACCGCTGGCAAACTTCTAATACCGGAAGGCCGTTAAAAACGTTACTCCAAAAATCCGGAATCAGCCCCTTGCCGAGACACTGGGGACATAAGCGAAGGTGATAATCAATCTTATTCGGGATCACTTTTTACGTCGTTTTTCTCTTTGTCAAACTCCGCTAAGAACATTTGCAGACCTACTCCCATAGAGCAGACACCGTCGAACAACTTATACATCAGCTCCGGCTCTTCTTCCCAAATCTGATAAACTATAACTTTCTTTCCGGCTCCTTTCATCCAGCCCGCCTCCGAGTGGGCAGAACGTCCACATGGCAGCACAAGCACGCAGACGTCCGCCCACTGCATGGCGTTAAAGTCAGAATCAAAGCCCGCTTGAGCAATAGGATGGTTAAGAGCCTTTTTATACTGGTCTATACTCCAGTTTTCCCAATCTTCATCAATTTGAGACCATTTAAACCCAGTCTTTCCGGCGGGATTTTTGAAGTCATAGACCTCATGTCCCTGCTCACGGAGAAACCTTACAACTTCCGGCTGATACTGATTTCTCCAGCTGCTCGCCACATAAATTTTTGCCATTACTTAGCCTCCTTTTTAATAGTCATTTATAGAATATATATTTCTCCTCGCAATAAATACAATGATTTTCTTTACAGTACTTTTCAACCGCTTTCCGCGTTTTAAAGTCTTTCACCTTTCCGTCTTTTGATGGAACATGTTCTACGTTAAAGTCCCCATCTACTTTTAGGGGAACAAACCTTGTTTGAGTGTTAAATCTTTTCATTTTTATTTAGTTTTACTCTTTTGTTTCTTCCGGGTATTGCTCTGTCATTGATTTAAAGAAGATAGCATCAACTTCTCCTTTCGTCCATCCGTGGTAGCCATTGTGTACATCACAAGCCTTGCGGCATTCTTCTTCTGACTCATAAGTTACAGGAGATACCGGTACATAGCCATTACCAACGATGAAAGCTGCTATTACATTATCAGCATCCTCCTCTTGCACCGGGTGCATGGGATAAACCAAGTTACCACGGTGATCTCTTTTTTCATATCCATATTCCATAATATTCATTTTTTGTTTATTTAGATGGGTTCCACTCAATAGTTATCACGGCATCAAGTTTACCGCTGCCCTTACAAACCGGGCAATCTACTTTTACGCTTTCGCGTCTTTCTTCTCCCCAAAACCAGCCGTTACCGTGGCAATAGCTACATTTGTGTCCGCGGCTTAAAAGGCTTTCTTTTTGGCCACCTTCATTCAGAAACATTGGAGGCGTTACTGAAATAAATTGCTTGTTTTTACTCATACTCGTATTGTTTATAAATTATTCCAAACTCTTATGGCCCCGTCTTCCCATATCGTATAATAACTGGCGGCTTCTCCGACGAATCTTCCTTCGCAATAAGCGCGGTACCCAATTGTTCTAATTTTAACGCCTGACAAGTACCTCAAACGGACGGCGGCTTTCCCCATCGGCTGGCCCTTGTACTCCTGCGAAATGAAGATGAAACTTTTACGGGGAAATTCTTCTATCAATTCTTTTGTACTTGCATAGTCCCAACCTGCATATTGAAAGCTATCAACTATCACAAATGAGGGGCTTTTGGGGCGTTTTAGACGTTCTTTTAAAGCCTCTATACTATCGTCTACCACAACCCGGAAACGTCCTTGTACTTCGTCCATTTTAAACCGTTTCAGGCGTTGCTGGAAAGATAGGCCCACGCCTTCCTCAAGTGCCAAATAAAGAACACTTCCGATACCGCACAGCATTTTGGCAAATTGCATGACAAAAGAACTTTTTCCACTTGCAGATGCCCCGGCAATAAACCAAGTTTCGTATAAACCGGGGCATCCGAAAGCAGCTTCCCACTTTCCCTGCAGTGGGAGTTCCTTTATATGGATAGCTGCTATTTCCTTGGGGCTGTACGCTCTTTTCGCCATTGTCTAAACGCGTTTCATTAGTTCAAACATGGTATATACACGGCGAAGGCTACCGCCGCTCTTACGGACTATTTGATTTACATCCGTTCCCTCTGGTGCATTTACCTTGGCAACCACGCGGGCCTGCTCCTTCAGGAACTGCTCACGTTCCTTGCCATCCTCCGGGGTAACTTTACTATATTTGTCACCATAGCGACTCAGTATCTCAGTGTAGCCGACCTTTTTGCACTCAATAGAACGGTTGATTTTTTCCTTCAGGCCGTCGGCTCCCATCATATACCAAGCACAACAGTGTTCTGTAGCATTCCAAAGGGCCTTCAACTCTAAAAAGGCTTCATATTGAAGGTCTCCCGCCTCGTCCAGAACGATAAGCGGTGTATCAATGGAACGCAGATAATATACAAGGTCATCATAAACATCGACATAGCGGCCGTTACTATTGACGCCGTATTCCTTGGCTATCTTACGGATAAAACGTTGTTTTGACTTTACTTGAGCACAGTCGATATAAATTGCATTCCGGTGTCCCTTCACGTAGTAAAGTGCGGTGAAAGTTTTCCCTATATTGGGAAGGTCGCACAAAATACCACTCAATCCTCCCTGCTGGCAAAATTCCAGTTGTGCAGTTATATACTCGAAAGTGGCGGTACGGGCAACCTTCCACTCCATTTCGCCACGGAGGTTCACACCAAGTTTGCGAGCGATAGTTATCCAGTTTGCCTCACTCAGAACTTTATCCGTCTGGCCATTCTTCAGAACGTTATAAACAGAGGTTGCTATACCTAATGAGGCGGCGTGCTTGGCGTCGCTCGGATAGTTCGCGCGCTGAGACGAAATGGCCTCCAATATCCTTTTTTGATTTTCTAATGTAATCATATTCAAATCTTGTTTTAATGTCGTTATAATACTGTTTACATAAAGTCCTCTAATGCTTTGCGGGTATAGTCTTCAGGCGGAACATAGTTTTCCTCTCGTTCCGTCCCCATAGAGGGCAATTCCACGGCCTCTACGGGCTTTAATTGTCCCGGTTGGGGCTTTGATACTCCCACAGCGGAAATTTCATTGTCACGGACGTATTTATTAAAGTGGGATATCTTCTTCTGTTGCTCCACGAAAATGGCTTTGTCTTCGTCCGTTTGCTCGGCATCCGCAGTGTTGAAAGTGCCTACATTCTGAAGCTGGTCTATGAGTTGCCCGTTTTGATAGATATATACCTCCGTAAAGTTCCCGTCATCATCCGGCAGGTAGTAGGCGTCTACTTTATAGTTGTTAGGGGCGAGCCTTTCCAATACTTCCGTGCTACTTAGCCACCAGTCTGCATAGTTCACACGGCAGTATGAGTTCCGGCGTATGGAGGTTTCCACGTGCTCACCTATATAGCGCGCCATAACAGCCTTATTTATAGGCTGGAGAGTCGGGTTCATATTCGCCTCAAGAACCTGCCAGCGGGTCATGCCGGGATATTTCTTCTGGTTGGGGTGCAATGAGTTGTTAAACTCCATGACGTCGTTCATGTCTTCGGTAATGAGTTGTTCCCAGCTATAATACTGTTTGTCCTCATAAGTATCATTCAGCGCGTCAAACACCTTTTTGCTTTCAACGCGATAGTGACGGTCTTTAGCGTAGAAACGTCCAATGCCTAAGTGATTGCGGTGTTCCACTGACTTCTTTTTCGCGCCGTTCATCGGCTCCGCGTACTTCTCCTGAGAGTTCTGAGGGGCACAGAACCGGACGAAAGGGAACATAACACCGGCCTTCAGGAAACTGTCTTTCCACTGGCTCATCAGGTGGTTTTCTACTTCAACCTGCGCCGGGCAGTTCCAGCCTTTCCGCTCAATAAGGCGGAACATGGAGCGAAACATATCTACTACTAAGTCCACATTCTTGTTACGGTTATAGGCAAAGCCTACGACGGCTTGACTGGCAACGTCATAAGCGTAATAAGCCTTCGGACGTATCTTAGTGTCTTTTAATTTGCGGGGAAGGTCGCGGTCATCGAATGAAATTTTACTAAAGGAGAATTCCGGGGCGTGGCGATGTACGTGTGGCATTTGTTCGTGCATAAATGTAGTCCAGCTACTAAGGGCATGTTCCACAAGTACACGGTTCTTAGGTTTGTTTAAGTAGTTATTGATAGTAGCCTCACTAAGTACACGCGGCTCCCCGTCCTTCTCCGTAAAGTCATCCGGGTTAAAGAGTTCACCCGTTTCCGGGTCGTAAACGTCCAGTTCTCCACATACAAACGAGTTGTAAAGTTCTGCTACGTTGGTATTAAAAGGCTTATTAGGAAGTACGGCGATACCAAGAATAAGCCGTTCTGTTTTATAGTCCACTTTCCGGGCCGATTGATTACCAAACTTTCCACTAATCAGGCAGGAATAGCTATCGCGTTTGTACGCGGCAACTTTCTTGCGGAAACGGAGCGTGGAAGCGGGTAATGTATGGGCGAATAGGTCGCGGTAACAATCCACGGCCTGTGCCATCTCTTCCCAGTTATATTTTTCGCCCATCGTTTTGTGTACCACCTTGGCATTGTTGTAGAGACGAATGCAGGCGTTCAATACGCTGGCGTTATTGACATACTCTTTAATCTTTTCCGGTGGAAGTTCCACACCACATTTTTCCTTATCATGAAAAAAGGCCACCGCTGCTTGGTCTACTACAAAATTATCCTTCAACCAAGCCTTTAAACGAACCAAAGAGGCATCCGGATAAATTTGTTCTACCTTTGCCTTGTAAGTGTCCGGCAAGCTGTCAACGGCAACCAAAGCGTAACAGCCCACCCCTTTACCGGGGCGAACGACGTCCAGCCTGCCACGGGTAGCGGCCTTGTCATAACATGACTTGGTCATTATACCCTTATCCACAAGCTCACGCGCAGATATACAAAGTGTGTTACCGTAATATTCCATAATTTCCCTCCGTTATCCTTTAACTGAAAGTTTTTGAGCCATGTCCTGAATAGAATAAAGCTCGCTAATAGTTACGTTATTAAACCCGTGTATGGCGGTACCCTGCCAAATGATATCCACGTGTCCCGTGTTCTTATTGCACTCCACTAAGGCACCGTTCGGGAAGTATTGACGCATATATCCGTCAGCGTCATGAATGGTTTCACATTCAGGTAGGGTATTCACTATAACGCCACCGCGCTTGATGGCCAGCGAGCGAATACGACGCGCCAATTCTGTATCTTTCTGATAAGTCAGAGAGAGCCACACCATTTGCGGTGTCACCTTGAAGGCTTTAACTAAAAAGTCTCTGTTTTCCTTTGTTACTGCAACCTGCTTTTCCATATACCAGCTTATTTTAAAGTTTCAATTATTGGCTTTTCTAAACAGTCAAGAGAAGAAAGCACGTAGTTCATGGTGTCCTCGTCTTCCGTCGCGATAATTAGCGAAATCATATCAACTCTATACACAAGGATATCATTGTCAGACTGAAACTCCCTTTCCAAGTTTTCTACTTGCTGCCACTCGCCATATTCGGCTACAACTTTAATTGCTTTCATAACTTTACTGCTTTTAAATTCTGTAATCTGAGCGCCTTTTTGTATATTTGGCCGCTGTTTATTTTTAAATACGGAGCAAATATCGCAACTTCTCACGATATAAACAAGAGAATAACGTAATATTTCACGAATAATTTTAAAATAATGGATGTAAACGAGACAATTCACGATAGGATAGGGGAACTTGTCAAAGAGTTCGGAGAAGGAAAAAATACTGTTTTTGCTTCTAAATTAGGTGTCAGTGAAGGAAATATACGCGGTTATATTAAGGGAATCGTGCCCAAACACGACATACTCGAAAAAATCGTGAAATGTTTCGATATAAATGCCGAATGGCTCCTTACAGGAATAGGGGAAATGAAAAGAAAAGAAGTTCGGCCTTTTTCAAATGAAGCCAACACGCATAGTATTGAAGATAAGCTACTGTCTATTATTCAGGAAAAAGATACTATAATCCGTGAGCAAGCGGAAGAAATAGGCCGAATACGCGAAAGGATGTCCCACCTTGAACGAATGCTTGAAAAAAATGCATCGGGTGCGGCAACTTCTACAATTGCAGGTGTAGGCTAATAGTATTAAGGGCCATTTATAGGAGGTACCCTAAACGATAGGAGAGACCACCCCAGCCCTTAAATACCCTCTTTAATGGGGTGTTACCCCCTAAAAATGGGAGCACAAACAATGTAAAACGCTGATATTTAAGCTATATTATAAGGTGTATTCGTATCTACATACGGTTTTTTCCTACACCTATCGGTACGTTTTTGGGCTTCTAACTTTAAAAAGTGGTATTTTTCTCCCTTTTGAAGCCCCCCCCTAAAAACCGTGTTTTGTCCGTCTAAACTTTGTTTCATGTCCGCCTAAACTGTCCGTCTTATTGTCCGTCTAATGGCAAAAAGGCGGTTTAGGGTGTAACCTACCTCCCTTTTCTCCTCCCCCACTCTACCGCCCTTTTAAATTCTATTTTTATTGTTCCAAATAAGACCTATATCGGCTTAGTAGCCTCTTGTATGGGGGATTGAGCAACGCAAACATAAAAAAGGCCGTATGTGCACCATACAGCCCTCAGATGTAAAGAAAGTAAAGCCCTCTCCCCCACTCTATACCGATAAAAGTAAAGCGAAAGTAAAGCAAAGTAAACGCTTCGTTTTTTGCCACCCGCGTAGCCTATCTCCCGTAATCGTCTATATTTCAATCAGTTTACCCCATTCATCACGCACCCACCTCATATACGCTTCGTTCTATGCCCCATAAATGCAGACCTCTCCGGACAAGCCAAAAATACGGATTTAGGGGTTTATACCGGCAACGATTTATCGGCACAAGGAGTCGTAAAAGTCGACAATTCTCAACTATACGGTAATTTCATGCTGCCCGTCGGTAATATTACATTGACATTAGGATTGTACGACGCCAGCGGAAATGCCCTGAAAACCTGGAGTGTACAAGACAATGGCAACACGACGTTCAATATTACGGCGAACCATTTTTATGGCCTGGGACAAAAAGTAAGCAAAGGTGATGTCACCGGTGGCGGTACTCCTGATCCCGGAGATGACGACGCTCCTGTAGACTTATTAAAAGATCAGGTTATCGTTATAACGGTAGATCCCAACTGGAATACCATTCATAATCTGACTATCAACTAAAATTCTAAGGTTGTCTGAAAAGTCCGGAATAGTGATGTTTATATCACGACACCATTATTTACCGGGTAAAAAAAACTTTTCAGACAACCCTATTACCGACAATAAACGGACCGGACAGAATTAAACCGAAATAGAATGACAAAGGTTATACACTACATCTGGTGGTTGGGCATATTATGCTGGAGTTTGTCCGCTTGTTCGGACGATAAGCTACTCAACGAAAAAGGATTGGTAGAGGTGAGATTATCACTGAATACCGACATGAGTACCCGTACATCATCGGATATCGGAGTGGCGACACATTCGGTAGACCGGATCCTGGTCCTCCCTTTCCAAAAAGTAAATTTGTCATTACCCGATACACAAAACGACAACTTTATTCCGGTCTGGCCCCTTGCCCGGCAATATAATATTCCGGTATTTCCATCTACAAATCTATCGTTCACTCTCGAGAACTCGAAAACGTACAAGATATTGGTTATCGGTTACAATCACGCAGACTACGACCATAATAACCCTTCCGGTAGTGGTAACCGGGTGATTCTTTCGTCACAACCGTTACCGACGACTTTGGCGAATTTCCAACTTTATCCGAAATTACCCAATCAAGTTCCTGAATTTTTTATCTGTTATGGAACTGCCTCTAAGGGAAGTACGACACTAGGTACTGTATTCGTTCCGGACGACGGAGTTACCCTAAGCGGTACCCTCGGACGTATCGTCAGCGGCCTGGGAGTGAAGATTACCAATATTCCTTCCTATGTGAACTCAGTAACCTTACTGGCTGACAATATGGTAAAAGCAATCCGGGTCGCAGATACGACAATTACAGTTATACAGACGACCGGAGATAATGAAAGCCGGGTCATCCGTCAACAAAACGTAGTCAACGGGACTGTCGATTTCGGTGTATTTCTATTGCCTTCAGGCAAAACCAGTAAACTGACTTTTTACCTGGACATCGGTCTCGGCTCTTTAACCCAGCGATATACGATGTATATCGAAGATTCCAATGTTACACAAGGCGGGAAACTGATGTTACTCCCCAACGATGCTGTCATCGTTTCTGCCGGCTACGACAAAATAAATTACGGGTTTGTCATCACCCGTGACATCAACCTGGAAGATGATGTCTGGGACGGCATAAACCCGACACCTTGACTTTTACGATTATTGATATGAAATTACATTTGACACTCATCGGATTATTGGCCCTGCTGCTATTATCAGGTTGCGGCAAAACGGAATTATTGCCATCCGAAGATGATCCGGGATTTACTCCGGTTCCTGATGCAGATATACCTGAAGGGTATTTTGTCGTAACTTTTTCCGGATTTTCTCCGGATAGCCGGACTGCCATCAACGACACCACCTCCAGAGTACAATCTTTGCGCTATATTTTATACAAAGTTACTACAAAAAAGTGGAATACGGAAGAATGAAGTAATAGAATTGATTTACAGAGGTTTCATTTAAGCTGCCGATTCTCTCCAACGCCACCACAATCCTTGCAAAAGCCAAATCAAGACGTCGCTACGTTACTTGTTCGTAACCACACCATATAAGTGACGAAATGGGTAAGAATGGTAAAACAAGACATTGTGATATAGTGAGTTACTGACAACTCACGCAATAAATCCGGTTACGGAAAAAGATTGCGCCGTTCCTCCGTGTTTTGCGTACCGACGAAGGATTCTTCACCGACTAATTTTGAACCTAAAAAAATTAAGGACGATGAAGAGTACATTTTCAGTTATCTACTACCTCAAACGTCAGGTAGTGAAAAAGGACGGGACAGTACCCGTCATGGGACGTATCACGGTGGACGGAAGCCAAACACAGTTCAGCTGCAAACTGACCGTCGATCCCAAGCTGTGGGACACCAAAGGAGGACGTGTCACGGGCAGAAGCACGGCTGCACTCGAAACGAACCGTATGCTCGACAAGATGCGCGTACGCATCAACAAGCACTATCAGGAAATCATGGAGCGTGACAACTTCGTCACTGCGGAAAAGGTGAAAAACGCCTTTCTCGGACTGGAACACCGCTACCACACGCTGTTGCAGGTGTTCCGGCAACACAACGAGGACTATGCCAAGCAGGTGGAGGCAGGCATGAAAGCCAAAGGCACGTTTAACAAGTACAAGATCGTTTACAAGCACCTGCAAGAGTTTCTCACCATCCGCTACCATGTGAAGGACATTGCCCTGAAAGAGCTTACACCCGCTTTCATTTCCGATTTTGAAATGTTCCTGCGCACGGACAAACACTGCTGCACCAATACCGTGTGGCTGTATGTCTGCCCGCTTCGGACGATGGTGTTCATCGCCATCAACAATGAGTGGCTCACGCGCGACCCGTTCCGTGAGTATGAAATCAAGAAGGAGGAAACGACCCGCAGCTTTCTGACGAAAGATGAAATCCGCCTGCTGATGGAAGGCAAGCTGAAGAATGCGAAGCAAGAACTGTATCGTGATTTATACCTATTCTGCGCCTTCACGGGCTTGTCGTTCGCCGATATGCGCAACCTGACGGAAGAGAATATCCGCACCTACTTTGATGAACACGAGTGGATAAACATCAACCGCCAGAAGACGGGTGTGGTGTCCAACATCCGTATGCTCGACATAGCGAAGCGCATCATCGACAAATACCGTGGGCTGTGCGGGGACGGCAGGATATTCCCCGTACCCCACTATAACACGTGCCTTGCCGGAATCCGGACCGTCGCCAAGCGTTGCGGTATCACCAAGCATATTACATGGCATCAAAGCCGCCATACGGCCGCCACGACGGTGTTCCTCTCCAACGGCGTACCTATCGAAACGGTCAGTTCCATGCTGGGACACAAGAGCATAAAGACAACGCAGATATACGCGAAAATAACCAAAGAGAAGCTCAATCAAGACATGGAGAACCTTGCCGCGAGATTGAACCAAATCGAGGAATTTGCAGGTTGTACCATCTAAAACAGAGAAGCCATGAAACGTGACATAATCATCATTGAGGACAAGGCGGTCAGCGTAACCGGTAACGATGTATGGATGACCGCCGGAGAAATCGCCGGACTGTTCCACACAGGTGTCCCGGCAGTGAACGCCGCCATTAAAGCCATCCTCAAAGCGGACGTGTTGAGTGACTACGAGGTATGCCGCTACATTCAACTTGAAAACGGTCTGTATGCGGATGTTTACTCGCTTGAGATCATCATCCCCGTCGCTTTCAGATTGAACACCTACTGCACGCACGTGTTCCGCACGTGGCTGGTGTGTAAAGCTCTCTCGAAAGAAAAGCGACAGGCATACGTGATGTTCATACAGAACGGGAAAGCCGGGTATTGCTGAACACGCATACGTGCCAACAAAAAGGAAACGGACAGCCTAATTTGAGTTGTCCGTTTCCTTTTTGTTCGTTTTCATGCTTCCTTTATTCTATTGGCTTGCGGTAATTCGCCTCCAGCAGTTCACGCAATCCCGATTCGGGGTAAAGCACTTTTCCTCCTAAAAGGATGAAGGGCAACACCCTGTTGTTGCGGTATTCCTGCAAGGTACGGCGGCTCACACGGAGCAACTCCGCCACCTCCCTGTCCGTCAGGTAACGTTCCCCGTCCAGCGGCGGACGGTAGTTTTCCAAAAATGCGGAGAGCCATTTAGAGCCTTTGCGCATATTCTGCACCACGGTGGCAAGCGGCTCGTCCTCCAGTGTAAAAACATTGTTGTTCTCGTTCATCATGACTTTGGATTCAGTGGGTGAATAACAAGATTATCTGCCGCCGGGATAGAGCGTACCGATAAGCGGAATCAGCCTCTTGACTTCTTCCTGCTTGTAATAGAACCTGCGGTTTATCTGCGAGTAGCCGATAAGCCGTTTGTCGCGTAACGTCTGCAACGTGCGCGGGCTGATTCTCAACTGCCCGCAGACTTCCTCGCCCGTGAGCCATCTTTCCAGCCGCCCTCCGTCGTTCTTGCGCTTCAGGGCGGCAACCTTCTCCGAGAGGGCATTGAAGGACGCCAACATCATCTCGAAGGTCTTTTTCTCGATAGATACAATTTCCATATTCAAAACATTTCTGGTTTGCCGCAAAGGTAACGCCATCCTCATGAACGCATATCGTTTCCCACTGAAAGGCTGTATGTTGCGCCATCTGTCCGGGTTACGGAGCCATTTCCGATAAAAATCTTACGTGAGACACGTAGTGAGCTGTTAAAGCCCCTTTTGTTTATTGCCGAATTTTGCCGCAGAAACCAAAAGAAAGGACTGAATATGAAAGTAATAACGATGGAAAGTTCCGTCTTCACCGCATTGACGGAACAGATAGCCGAGATAGCGGCACACGTGCGTGCCGTTTCCGGCGAAAGAAAGGAAAAATCCGCAGACAGGTTGCTCACCACCCGTGAGGCGGCGCACCTGCTGAATGTGAGTACCCGCACCCTCCAGCGTATGCGCAGCGAGCATCGCATCGGCTATGTGGTGCTGCGCGGCAAGTGCCGCTACCGCCAGTCTGAAATCGACCGCCTGCTTGCGGACTGCACCGTCATGGAAGACGCGGCGACACCGACGGAAATGAAACGCAACCATACGCTGCGCACGGGAGGCGGCAAACCCAAAGGAAGGAGGACGTGACGTATGGAACTGCTTACCCGAAACAATTTCGAGAGCTGGATGCAGAAACTGGTTGAACGGCTCGACCGTCAGGACGAACTGCTGCTCTCCTTGCAACCGTCCGGCAAAACCCCAAACCCGATGGAACGTATCAGGATGTTCGACAACCAAGACCTCTGTATGCTGCTCCAGATCAGCAAGCGCACCCTACAACGCTACCGCAGCATCGGCGCGTTGCCGTATAAGACGCTCGGCAAAAAGACCTATTACAGCGAGGAGGACGTGCTGACGTTCCTTTCCGGACACGTAAAGGACTTCAAAAAAGAAGATATAGCCTTCTACAAGGCTCGTATCCATAATTTCTTTCAAAAATAACCCATTAAAACATTTTTCAAATGGCAAAGAAAAAAAGTGAAAAGGACGTGCTGATAGTCCGTGACGAGAAGACGGGCGAAATCAGCGTGGTAGCCGGGCTGGATGCCGATGGTTCCCCCAAGCGTACCCCCGCGAAAGCGGAGAACGCGCAGAGTTTCCTGCAATTCGACCGCCACGGCGATGTGCTGGACAACTTCTTCAAAAACTTCTTCCGGCAGTGCAAGGAACCCAGCCGCTTCGGTTTCTACCGTGTCGCGGCAGACCAAGCCGACAAACTGATGGAGGTGATGAAAGACCTGCTGAAAGACCCCGAAGCCAACAAGGAACTGCTTGCGCCCCACAAGGTGGACACTTCCGGCTACGAAAAGCAGGTGAAGGAAGAACAGACCGCCGAAAAGACGGAGCAGACGGAACAAAAGCAGGAAGAGCAGCCCAAAGAAAAACAAGAACAGGAAGAAATGGAAAAGAAGCAGGAACAGAATCAGGAAAGCCCGCAACAACAGGCACAGGGCAGACGGGGCTACCAGCCCATCGACGAGAGCAAAATCAACTGGCAGGAGTTGGAAGAGAAATGGGGCGTGAAACGTGACGACCTTGAAAAGTCCGGTGACCTTCAGAAGATGCTCAACTACGGCAAATCCGACTTGGTAAAGGTGTCGCCCAAGTTTGGCGGCGAGGCTTTTGAACTGGACGCCCGCCTTTCCTTTAAGAAAGACGGTGAAGGCAATGTCAGCCTCGTGCCGCACTTCATCCGCAAGGAGCAGAAACTCGACGAGTACAAGGAACACAAGTTCTCCGACGAAGACCGTAAGAACCTGCGCGAAACGGGCAACCTCGGCAGGGTCGTGGACATCGTGGACAGGGAAACGGGTGAAATCATCCCCTCGTTCATCAGCATAGACCGCAAGACAAATGAAATCACGGACATACCAGCGAACAAGGTACGCATACCGGAACGCATCGGAAAAACGGAAATCACCAAGCAGGAACAGGATATGTTGCGTGCCGGGCTACCTGTACGCGACAAGCTCATCGAACGCAACGACGGCAGGAAGTTCGTCACCACTCTTCAAGTGAACGTCGAGCAGCGAGGCGTGGAGTTCGTACCGGGAACCGGCAGGTCGCCCCGTACCGCCCAGACGCAGGAAGCCAAGAACAATCCCACGCAGGGACAGGCTCAGGGCATGGAAAATTCCGCAGCCCCACAGAAAGAGCAACGCCGCAACACGTGGACGAACGCTGATGGTAGCATCCGCCCCATCAGCAAATGGAGTGGCGTGAACTTCACCGACCAGCAGAAAGCCGATTACGCAGCGGGTAAGGCGATAAAGTTGGAGAACGTGACAGACAAACAGGGTTTCCATGCCACGATGTATATCAAGTTCAACCCGGAGAAAGGTCGTCCTTATCGCTACGACACCAATCCTGACAACGCACAGAAGGTAGCCCCCTCCAACGAAAGCCGCACACAGGTGGCGGTGAACAGCGAGGGCAAGACCAACGAGGCGACCAAGAACCTGAAAGAGCCGTTGCAGAAGGGACAGACCGCTCCGAAGGACGACAAGCAGCAACAGCAGCAGGAGAAACCACAGAAGAAAAACAATAAGGGCATGAAGATGTAATCTCCCGTGTCCGCCACTAAATCCAAAGTAACAATTCATAAAAAAAGTAATCAGCATGAAGACAATCATTGCAGAAAAGCCATCCGTGGCACGTGAGATTGCCCGCATCGTGGGCGCGACAAAAAGAGAGGAAGGATATTTCGAGGGAGGCGACTACGCCGTGACATGGGCATTCGGACACCTCGTCCAGCTTGCCATGCCCGACGGCTACGGCATACGCGGCTTCGTCCGTGACAACCTGCCCGTCATCCCCGACACCTTCACGCTCGTCCCCCGCCAGACCAAGACGGAGAAGGGTTACAAGCCTGACAGCGGTGTGGCGGCGCAGATAAAGGTTATCGCCACCCTGTTCAACAGGAGCGAACAAATCATCGTGGCGACCGATGCAGGGCGTGAGGGTGAGCTTATCTTCCGATACCTCTACCATTATATCGGATGTACCACGCCTTTCGTGCGCCTTTGGATAAGCTCGCTTACCGACAAGGCTATCCGCGAGGGACTGCGCAACCTTGAAGCAGGAAGCAAGTATGACAGCCTCTATCTTGCCGCCAAAGCACGGAGCGAATCCGACTGGCTTGTGGGCATCAACGGCACGCAGGCACTCTCCATCGCCGCCGGACACGGCACATATTCCGTCGGACGGGTGCAGACACCCACGCTGGCGATGGTGTGCGCACGTTATTGGGAGAACCGCCGTTTCACGGTTGAACCGTTCTGGCAGCTCCATATTGCCACTGACGATGGCAACGGCGAAGTGGTGAAATTCTCTTCTTCCGAGAAATGGAAAGAGAAAGAACCGGCGACGGAACTATATAATAAGGTGAAGGAAGCAGGCACAGCTACTGTAACGAAAGCAGAACGTAAGGAGAAGATAGAGGACACTCCGCTTCTGTACGACCTGACCACGCTCCAGAAGGAAGCCAACGCCAAGCACGGCTTCACGGCGGAACAGACGCTTGAAATCGCGCAGAAGCTCTACGAGAAGAAGCTCATCACCTATCCGAGAACCGGAAGCCGCTACATCCCCGAAGACGTGTTCGTGGAAATTCCCAAGTTGCTCGCCTTCATCGGCAACCTGCCCGAATGGAAAGACAAAGTCAATCCGAAGGCAGTGCCTACACGCCGCAGCGTGGACGGCGGCAAGGTAACAGACCACCATGCCCTGCTCGTCACGGGAGAGAAACCGCTGTTCCTCTCCAAAGAAGATAATACCGTCTATCAGATGATTGCCGGACGCATGATTGAGGCTTTCTCTGAAAAATGCGTCAAAGACACCGCTACTGTTACGGCGGAGTGTGCCGGAGTGGAGTTCGTGGCAAAAGGCAGCATCATCAAACAAGCCGGGTGGCGTGCCGTCTATGTCGAGGAAGAGAAAGAGAAAGAGGAAACCATCATCCCCGGCTGGCAGGAAGGCGATACGCTGGCACTGAAAGCCGCTTCCATCACGGAGGGAAAGACCAAACCCAAGCCGCTGCATACCGAAGCCACCCTGCTGTCCGCAATGGAAACGGCAGGCAAGGAGATTGAGGACGACGCACTGCGGCAGGCATTGAAGGACTGCGGCATCGGCACGCCTGCCACCCGTGCCGCCATCATCGAAACGCTCTTCAAACGCGGTTACATGGAGCGTTGCAAGAAGTCACTTGTACCCACCGAAAAAGGACTTGCCCTCTATTCGGTTGTGAAGACGATGCGCATCGCCGACGTCGCCATGACGGGCGAATGGGAGAAGGAACTGGCACGCATCGAGCGCGGGGAACTGCCCGCCGATACCTTCCGCAAGGAGATAGAGGCGTACACAAAGGAGATTGCCTCCGAATTGCTCTCGTGCGACAAACTGTTCGCCCGCAGGGATTCCGGATGCAAGTGTCCCCAGTGTGGAACGGGCAGTATGCAGTTCTACGGCAAGGTTGTCCGCTGCGACAACGCGGAGTGCGGGCTGCCCGTGTTCCGCCTGAAGGCAAACCGTACCCTCACCGATGACGAGATCAAAGACCTGCTCACCGACGGACATACGAAGCTGCTCAAAGGCTTCAAGAGCAAGCAGGGCAAGAGCTTCGATGCCGTGGTTGCCTTTGACGGGGACTACAACACGACTTTCGTGTTCCCCGAAAGGAAAAGTAAGGCAACTTCTACGAGAAGAAGGAAATAATGAGTAACTTTGCCACTGATTCAGAGTAATGAACTG
>ENA-OPAV01000118-OPAV01000118.1-human-gut-metagenome-genome-assembly--contig:-NODE-118-length-71583-cov-3.722193_pt1 | contig 71583 bp, 49 predicted proteins | sample MGYA00241056_ERZ501428 | MGnify/ENA primary metagenome ERZ501428 (study PRJEB25962, sample SAMEA2042621) | human gut metagenome | biome: human gut; feature: human-associated habitat; material: faeces... | reverse complement strand
TATTTATTCACACCGCGGGTAATGCCTACGATAGTTCCACGTGCGTATTGATCCCAGTACGGGGCACCAAGACCGGTGAAAGCAGGCACGACGTAGCAGCCGTTGGTGTCTTTGACTTTTCTTGCCATGTATTCGGAATCCGGAGAGGAATCGATGAAGCGCATCTCATCGCGCAGCCACTGGATCGCCGCGCCTGCCACGAAAATAGACCCTTCCAGCGCATAATTTACCTTGCCATCCAGTCCCCAGGCGATGGTCGTCACCAGACCGTTTTTGGAAAATACCGGCTTTTCCCCGGTGTTCATCAGCAGGAAACAGCCTGTCCCGTAGGTATTTTTCGCCTCTCCGGGCGTAAAACAGGTCTGCCCGAAGAGCGCTGCCTGCTGGTCGCCCGCCGCCCCGGCGATCGGGATCGGCCCGCCGAGAAATACCGGATCCGCCATGCCGTACACCGCGCTGGACGGCATCGGCTTCGGCAGCATACACTTCGGAATATCCAGCTCCCTCAAAATATCGTCATCCCACTGCAGCGTGTTAATATTGAACAGCATCGTGCGGGCAGCGTTTGAATAATCCGTCACATGCACCGCACCCTTCGTCAGCTTCCAGATCAGCCATGTCTCCACCGTGCCGAACAGCAGCTCGCCGTTCTCTGCACGCTCCCTGACACCTTCCACATTATCCAGGATCCATTTGATCTTCGTTGCGGAAAAATAGGCGTCAATAACCAGCCCTGTTTTCTGGCGAAAACTCTCCTCCAGGCCTTTTTCTTTCAGAGAATCGCAGTATTCCGATGTCCGACGGCACTGCCAGACGATTGCGTGATACACCGGAACTCCGGTATTTTTATCCCACACGATCGCCGTCTCGCGCTGATTCGTGATGCCGATTGCGGCGATGTCCTCCGCCTCCGCGCCGATCCTGCTCATCGCCTCCACTGCGACTCCGAGCTGGCTGGACCAGATTTCATCCGCATCGTGCTCCACCCATCCGGGCTTCGGAAAATACTGTGTAAACTCGCGCTGCGCAACGCTGCACATCTCACCCTTTTCATTAAATAGAATGCAGCGGTTGCTGGTAGTCCCCGCATCCAACGCCATAATATACTTACCCATAAGACTTGTCGTTCCTCTCGTTTTTTAATTATAGAATAACCCGGATTGCGCTTCATTGCAACCAGGGATTTTCCGGACCTGCAGGACCTGCCGCCGGCAGCTCTCTTCGGATGCATGGCAACAAAAAAAGACAGCCGCCCCTGCAAAGCAATCTATCTTCTCGCATCCCCGCATTATGCGGAAGCTACCAGCCCACTCTGCAGCAGTTCTGTCCCCGGTATCCGATTATCAAAGCCGACGCCGTTCACCCTGATATTCCCTATGCGCTGAACCGGCTGTCCGAAACCGCTTATGAAAAAGAGACTGACGTACTTCAGCATTCCTATACACAAATCATCCTTGCAAGAGCCATGCCGCATTTCAGTTTTACTGAAAAAAGCTCTGTCGGCAGCAACGATATGATCTATCGTACCGTCGCCTATATTGCAGGACATTTTACAGAGGAAATCACGCTTTCCGGAATGGCAAAAGCGCTTGGATACAGCCCTGCGCGCTTTCCGGCGTATTTTCCAAAACATTTCACACCAATTTCAACGGCTATCTCAACGATGTCCGCCTTGATTACGTATGCCATCTGCTCCGTCACACGGACCAGAGCATCACAGAAGCCTATGAAAACGCCGGTTTTTCCAGCCAGCGTACCTTTAACCGCGTTTTCCAGGAGCGCTTCCGCATGACGCCGCGGGAATACCGGCGGCTGAATCAGGCGGCGCCCTCCGGAGAGCATACAGTATCCCCACAAGGGCAATGGGCGGTGCGCCTTTTATTACATTCGGAGAATTTACAGGGTTGTGCGGACGGAAAAGAAAGTCTATAATATCAGAATAAGGATATTATGCAGCAGAAGGAGGTGTCCGTGTGGCAAAAACAATAGGAATCGGAATCCAGGATTTTGAAAAAATAATTACCCGGAATGTATTTTATATAGACAAAACGCTGTTTATCAAAAAATGGTGGGAATCTATGGACGATGTGACATTAATCACCCGCCCGCGCCGTTTTGGAAAAACACTTACCATGAGCATGGTGGAGCATTTCTTCTCCGTCGAATATGCCGGCAGCAAATTATTCGAAAACACAAATATCTGGAAAGATTGCGCCTGCCGGACACTGCAGGGTACGTATCCGGTGATATCTTTAAGCTTCGCCGATATTAAAGAGGTGTCCTATGAACAGGCGCGGAAAAAAATCTGCGAATCCATAATAGATATCTATAACAAGTATGCTTTTCTTGCCGGAGACGATACCTTAGGGGAAAAGGAAAAAACATACTACAACGCGCTCTCCTCAGACAGCGATGATGCCGCAATTACGATTTCTCTGCGCAGAATGTCCGAATATCTGTATCGCAGATATCGAAAAAAAGCCATCATTCTTCTGGACGAATATGACACTCCCATGCAGGAAGCTTATGTAAATGGATATTGTGAAAAACTGGCGGCTTTTACCCGCAGTTTATTTAATGCCACATTTAAGGGAAACCCTTATCTGGAGCGCGCAATTATGACCGGAATCACGCGGGTCAGCCGGGAGTCTATCTTCTCTGACCTGAACAATCTGGAAATTATAACAACCACTTCCGATAAGTATGAAGACTGCTTTGGTTTTACGGAGGAAGAGGTTTTTTCCGCATTGGACGAATATTGTCTCTCTGACAAAAAAGAAGAAGTGAAAGACTGGTACGACGGTTTTATATTTGGGCATAAAGCAGACATTTACAATCCGTGGTCCATTATCAATTTTCTGGACAAACAGCAGTTTTCTCCCTATTGGGCGAATACCAGCAGCAACAGTCTGGCAGGAAAGCTGATACGCGAAGGTACCAAACAGGTAAAGGACTCTTTTCAGCAGCTACTGGATGGCGGTTCCATCTGGACAGAAATTGATGAACAGATTGTATATAATCAGCTTAATCTGGATGAAAGCGCAATCTGGAGCCTGCTTCTGGCAAGCGGCTATCTCCGGGTAAAAAACCGCAGAACAGAAAAAACGGCATACTCCGGCTGGAGGCAAGTCTACGAGCTGGAAATTACCAATTATGAAACGAAAATCATGTTCCGGAATATGGTAAAAGGATGGTTTGCCTCCTCCGCATCAAATTATAATGATTTTATCAAAGGGCTTCTGGCAGATGATCTGAAGGCGATGAATGCCTACATGAACCGCATCACAAAAACAACCTTCAGCTATTTTGACAGCGGAAACCGCCCCTCGGAGGAAAGTGAACCGGAACGCTTCTATCACGGCTTTGTACTCGGACTGATGGTGACGCTGGAAGACCGTTACATCATTACCTCCAACCGTGAAAGCGGCTTCGGCAGATATGATGTTCTCATGGAACCGCGGAATGCGCAGGACGCCGGCATTATCATGGAATTCAAGGTGCAGGACCCGGAGGATGAAAAAACGTTAGCCGACACCGTAAAAGCTGCTCTGCAGCAGATTGAGGATAAAGAATATACCTCTGTGCTGGAAGCCAGAGGGATACCGCAGAGCCGGATCCGGAAATATGGCTTTGCCTTCAGGGGAAAAACCGTGCTGATTGGAAGCCCGCTTTATTCCCTGTAAAGCAAATATTCGCATTCCACCGCTTAATGCCCTGCGCACCTTAAGCGTGGGAATGCTTATCCGCGTTCAATAAATAGCACGCCCAGCGTTCCCGGTCCGCAGTGGCTGGAAATGACGCTGCCGGCTCTTGTCACAAGTATTTCTTCAAATATTCCCATTTCTTTCAGATGCCGGCAGACCAGCTCCACAATTTCCGCGCTGCATCCGGAGTGGGTAACAAACACCCGGTTTCTTCTGGCATTTAAAAGCTGCGGCTTCAGATCGTCCGTATAGCTCAGCAGAACCTTCTCCATTTTTCCGCGATATTTCCGGTCCGCCTGCATCTCCCCATTGGAAACGACAATCCGGGGATGCAGCTTCAGAGCGCCCCCTGCCAGCGCTGTAACGCTGCCGCACCTGCCGCCTCTCTGCAGATAGATTAACGTATCGACAACGAAGCTTGCCCTCACACACGGTCTCAGCTTCTGAATCTGCGCGACAATTTCTACCGCCGCTCTGCCCTCCAACGCCATAGTTGCCGCTTCCAGTACAAGCAGTCCCACTCCGGTGGACAGATTTTCTGAATCCACCACAAAAACACGCTCCTCCATATCCAGTTCCTTGGCGGCAAGCCGCATCACATTGGCGGTGGTGGACATCTTTTCCGAAATGGAAAAGCAGACTATCTCACTGCCATCCGAGCCGCACTTCTGCAGAAGCTGCATGGTTTCCGTTATGGAAGGCGCCGACGTGCCCGGCACGGAGCGGTTCTCATCCGCCCACCGATAAATTTCATCCGGGCTGATATTAATGCCGTCCAGACATTCCCGCTCTCCCAGAATCACATGCAGCGGCAAAATCTGTATCTTATATTTTTCAATCAGTTCTTTTGATAAATCGCAGGTACTGTCCGATATAATCTTTACACTCATTATTTTCTCCTTAACGTTTTCCTTTCCCGGATGTCTCCGTTTCTATCCTTTATTGTTAATTTCAGGCTTTCGAAATATTTTATTACTGTTCACTCCGTTCGCAGTAACCTTCGCAAATCCATTTAAAATTCGCTTCGCGAATGGGATTTGCTCACACTTGAATCACATTCTCACGCCTCAAACAGCAAGTGTTTGAGGCTGACGTGAGCAGTAACAATTCCCTACGGAACCGGTCACCGGCAGCTCCCTTCGGATACACAGTAACGGAAAAACACCGCACGACAGGTTTCTCTGCCGTGCGGCGCACGCAATATTCCCGGCGCCCTGCTACGGAATCAGATTTCTCTTCTCCCCGTGCAGAAATGCCTGGATATTCAAATATACCTCATCCATCAGACGGCTTCTTGCCTCGCGCGTTGCCCATGCAATATGCGGCGTTACGATCAGCTTTGTGCTGTCCTGTATCTCCAGAAGTGGATTTCCCGCTTTCATAGGCTCCGCCGAGATAACATCCAGCCCGGCTCCTGCAATAAGGTTTTCATTCAGTGCCGTGACAAGATCCCGCTCATTTACAATTGGTCCTCTCGCCACATTAATCAGAATCGCTTCCGGCTTCATTTTGCGGAACCGTTCGATATTCATCATATTTTCCGTTGCTGCGTTCAGCGGCGCGTGGATGGACACCACATCCGCCCGTGCAAGCAGCTCGTCCAAGGATACCGATTCATAGACGCTGTCCCTGTTCTTCCCGGAAGTAGAATAGTATATGATGTTGCAGCCAAACACCTGCGCGATCTGCGCCACACGCTTTCCGATCGCACCAAGCCCGATAATGCCCCAGGTCTTTCCCGCCAGCTCGGAAATTCTCCTGTCCATATGACAGAAAATATCACATTTTACATATTCGCCGGACTTTACATACTTATCATAATAATCCAGCTGTTCCAGCAGATACAGCGCCAGCGCAAAGGTATGCTGTGCAACGGAATCGGTCGAATACCCGCCCACGTTGGCTACCGCGATTCCCCTGCTGTCCGTATAAGCTTTGTCGATGATGTTGTATCCGGTGGCTGTAATGGCAATCATCTTCAGATTGGCAGCGCCCTCCAGCGTTTCCCGGTTCATCGGGACCTTGTTGACAATAATGATATCCGCATCCTTTACCTTTTCCGGCGTGTCTGTTGCGGTTGACTGGTCATACATCACCAGTTCTCCCAGATTCTCAAACTGCGTTAAATCAATATCCTCTCCAAGGGAGCTGCGTTCCAGCATAACGATTTTCATGTTCCTGCGCTCCTTACAGGCGTTTCAGAAGTTCTTCACGCTCTTTTTCGTATCCCGGCTTGCCAAGCAGCGCGAACATGTTCTTCTTGTAGCTCTCTACACCCGGCTGATTGAACGGATTTACGCCGAGGATGTAGCCGCTGACGCCGCAGGCAAACTCAAAGAAATAGAATAATTCGCCAAGTGTGTATTCATCCTGCCGCGGGATGTTTACCATCAGATTCGGCACGTTGCCGTCTGTATGCGCAAGGATCGTTCCGTTCATTGCGCTCTTGTTTACAAAATCTACGGTCTTGCCCGCCAGATAATTCAGACCGTCCAGGTCCACCGGCTCCTCGCCGATCGTAATCTCGCACTGCGATTCCTCCACATTCAGAACCGTCTCAAACATGATGCGCGCGCCATCCTGGATGAACTGTCCCATGGAGTGAAGGTCGGTCGTCAGATCGACGGAAGCAGGGAAGATACCCTTCTGATCTTTTCCTTCGCTCTCGCCGTAGAGCTGTTTCCACCACTCGGAAACATAGTGCAGGCTCGGCTCATAGTTTGCAAGGATTTCCACCGATTTTCCTTTTCTGAGCAGGATGTTGCGTACCGCCGCATATTTCAGCGCGTCATTATCTGCAAAATCAGCCTCTAGCGCATGCTTTCTTCCTGCAGCCGCGCCCTCCATCAATTTATCAATATCCGCTCCGCTCACCGCAATCGGAAGCAGACCAACTGCAGTAAGAACAGAGAAACGTCCTCCTACATCGTCCGGAACCACAAAGCTCTCGTATCCCTCTTCTGTTGCAAGTCCTTTTAACGCTCCTCTGGCTTTATCGGTCGTTGCATAGATACGCTTTGCAGCCTCTGCCTTGCCATATTTCTTTTCCAGCATTTCCTTGAATACACGGAAAGCAATCGCCGGCTCCGTGGTGGTTCCCGATTTTGAAATAATATTTACAGAGAAATCTCTGTCTCCGATCACGTCGATCAGATGCTTCAGATACGTGCTGCTGATGCTGTTGCCCGCGAAATAAATTTCCGGTGTTTTGCGGATTTCCTTCGAAACCGTGTTGTAGAAGCTGTGACGCAAAAATTCGATCGCCGCTCTCGCACCCAGATAAGAACCGCCAATACCGATAACGACCAGCACCTCGCTGTCGCTCTTGATTTTCTCGGCTGCCGCTTTAATTCTGGCAAATTCCTCTTTGTCATAGTCTACCGGAAGGTCGATCCATCCCAGGAAATCGTTGCCCGCGCCGGACTTAGACACCAGTGTCTCCTTCGCAAGCGCAACTGTTTTTTCCATACATGTCATCTCAGCATCGCTGATAAACTTCCCTGCTTTTGAATAATCGAACGTTACTCTGTTTCCCATTGTTATTCGCTCCTTTTCCTCATTTGGGCTTTGCCCTTCAATACGTTTATTTTATCAGACTGTACAAGAAATGTAAAGTGCATACCCATAAAGCCGTGCGCTGCTTTTTCAAACAGACGGTGCAAGTTTACTTGCACACCGGCTGTTTTGAAACAAGCAGCATACTTTCAGGCAAGAAATTCCGCCAGCACATCCCGTATGATCCGCTCCTGCTCTTTGGAATCCATCTGCCGCAGGAGCTCCCTGTTCCGTTCCCGGTCGCTGTCCGAGACTGCCGTTTCCCGCGCACCATCCTTTAATTTTGCCAGATTCGTTTTCAGCTCCCGTTTTTCCCGCTGCGCCTTCGTCTCCACCTGTTCTCCCTTCTTTTTGCGGATGCCGATCACAGACGGCACTTTTGCTTTAACAGGCGCTGCAGCAGTTGCAGCCGCCACCTCTGCTTCCGCCTCCTGGTACTCGACCGCCGCTCCGCTGTGGAAGAAATAATCTTCCAGCTCCATCTGCAGGTAGGACGCCTTATACGGAAGGTCTGTCCACAAGCCAAATGCCACGGTCGCCGCCGTTACGCCGCCTGCTGTCCACAGGACGTTCTGTATATATGTATCGGATAATCCCGTCCGGAAACAATAAATAAGCCCCGCCGCGGCTGCCGCCATGCTAATGATATAAAGCCCGCCGGCCAGCCGCTTCCATTGATGGAAGGTCATGCGCATGAAACGGTAATCGCACATGCTCCGCCGTACAAAGACAGGAATGTTTACATTTTCATTGCTCCGCTTTTTGTCCATCCGGAATTTGTACCGCAATTGTTTCATAAAATCCCGCTTTTCCAGTTGTGTGTCCGACGCCTCCCGTATCAGCAGCTTATAGCGCCTGCTAATAATGAGCTGACAAAGTATCCCCAGCATCCCGACTGCCGCCATCGCGTAAAGTAATGTGCCTGTTTCTATGATTGTGCGTATCATAGTGATCCCCCTTTTTAATTTTTATGAAATTTGGTTTCTGACGGTCGTCCCACGCATCATCCCCGGGTAACTGCATGTCCGCCGTCACTTGCAGAGTATAAAGCACAAATCCAGTTTTGAAAAGCATTTCCGCTCGACAAAAAAAGCCTGCAGGCGCCGATTTTACCGGTACATGAACCTGCAGGAATTTTATGTAAAGCTTCATCCATTTGTGTGCTTAAAGCACTTCGAGTAATGCGGTTTTTCATGGAATTTAGGGGGATAACAGCCCTTTCTAAAACATGCCCCGCCGCATGACAGGGCAGCGAAAGCTGTCGAAAAGTTCTTTCCTCACATCCTGCGGAACCGCTGATAGCGCGCCCGCGCGATTTCTTCCCCGGACGTCTCTCGGTACCTCTTTAAGAACCTCAGAATCTCCCTGCGCAGGTCAGCCGCCAACGCTTCCATGTCGTCCTTGTCCGCCGGAACCGGTTCGGGAATCACTTTCTCTATAATACCTGCTCCGGCAAGCTCCGCCGCCGTCATTTTCATGACTGCCGCCGCTTCCCGGGCGCGCTTCCCGTCCTTCCATAGGATCGCCGCAAATCCCTCCGGCGACAAAACAGAGTATACGGCGTTTTCCAGCATCCATACCTCGTTTGCCACGGCAAACGCCAGCGCCCCGCCGGAGCCGCCCTCCCCTGTTATAATAGAAAGCACCGGCACACGCAGATCAGATAACTCACAGAGATTACGCGCGATCGCCTCACCCTGCCCGCGCTCCTCCGCCTCTATGCCGCAGAACGCGCCCGGCGTATCCACCAGAAAGATCACCGGTCTGCCAAACTTCTCCGCCTGCTTTGCCAGACGGAGCGCCTTGCGGTAGCCCTCCGGATTCGGCATTCCAAAATTCCGACGCTTGTTTTCCTTTGCCCCGCGCCCTTTCTGCTGACCGATCACGGTAACGTACTGCCCCTCTATCGAAGCAATACCTCCAATAACCGCGCGGTCGTCTCCAAATACACGGTCACCGTGAAGTTCCATAAAACCGTCGAAAACCTTCGCAATATATTCTCTGGTATGTGGTCGATCCGCACTGCGCGCCCGCTGCACGCGCTCCCATGCATCGCAGTCATTCTCAGACGCGCCGCGCCCGAAGAGTCCTTCTCCGTCTGTCGCAGCGTACATGAAGGTTCCTTCTCCGCATTCTCCACCTGACGTACCGCGCACAGCAGCTTCTTCTCCGCATTCTCCATCTGACGCGTCTCGCACAGCTGCTCCTTCTCCGTCAGATACAACGCACCCGGAAGCTCCCGTCTTTGCAGCAGCCTCCTTCCCGCCGGAGATGTCCTGCCGACGCTCCGTGCTCCGCAGCAGCACCGCGAGCGTTTTCCGCATCTGCTCACGCCCTGCTACCCGATCCACAAATCCGTGTTTCTGCAAAAACTCCGCGCTCTGGAAGCCCGCCGGCAGCTTCTGCCCGATCGTCTGACGTATCACGCGCGATCCGGCAAAACCGATCAGTGCCTCCGGCTCTGCAAGGATCACATCTCCCAACATCGCAAAGCTTGCCGTCACGCCTCCGGTCGTCGGATCTGTCAGTACCGGAACATACAAAAGTCCCGCCTCATCATGCTTTTTCAGGGCCTGCGATGTTTTCGCCATCTGCATCAGCGAAAAAATCCCCTCCTGCATACGCGCCCCGCCGGAGCAGCAGAAGAGAACTACCGGCAACCGTTCCTTCGTCGCGCGCTCGATCATGCGCGTGATTTTTTCCCCGACCGCCGTCCCCATGCTTCCCATCAGAAAATCCGCCGACGTCACTCCAATTGCTGTGCGGATACCGCCGATCAGTGCCTCTCCTGTCAACACAGCCTCTTTGATGCCCGTGCTTTCCCGAAGCTGCTGCAGCTTTTCCTCATATCCGTCGAACGCAAGCGGATCATTTCCAACAAGCTCTGCGTCCCACTCCCGGAAGCTCCCGGCGTCCGCCGTAAGACTTATCCTCACGGACGGTTCTATCCGGAAATGTTTTCCACATTCCGGGCAGCAATACCAGTTTTTCTGCACATCTTCCTCATAAAGGATCCTCCGGCAGCCGCTGCATTTGCGGAACATCCCGTCCGGCACCTGCCCTTTCCTGACCGACTGCATTTTCGTTATCTCTGATTGGGATATCTCGTCTGTCTTCCTTTTAAAACGTTCTCTCAGCATCGCAATCTCTGTCCTCCTGTCACCCCAGCCGCGCATTAATCGCTTCCGCATCCCCGGCGGCAAACTCCGCGCTTCCAATCAGCTCATATTGAAAATCCAGGTTTGTCGTCACGCCCTCGATCACAAGCTCGCCAAGCGCGCTTCGCATTCTGCTGATCGCCTCCGCCCGGTCTCTGCCGCGGACGATCACCTTTGCAAGCATCGAATCGTAATAGGGCAATATCTCGCAGCCCCGATACAGCATCGTATCCACGCGGACTCCATTTCCGCCCGGAATATGCAGCTCCGTGACTGTTCCTGTACATGGAAGAAACCCGCGCTTCGGATCCTCCGCCGTGATGCGGCACTCGATCGCATGTCCGCGCGCGCAGATATCACTCTGACAATAAGAGAGCTTTTCGCCCGCCGAAATGCGGATCATTTCTTTGATCAGATCTGTCCCTGTTACCATCTCTGTGACAGGATGCTCTACCTGGATACGCGTATTCATTTCCATAAAATAAAAGTGATTTTCGGCATCTACAAGAAATTCCACCGTTCCCGCACTGTAATACCCGGCAGCTTTTGCAGCGGCAACGGCAGCCTTCCCCATCCTGGTCCGCAGCTCTTCTGATAAAAGCATTGCCGGGGTTTCCTCTATAAGCTTCTGATGCCTTCGCTGAATGGAGCAGTCGCGCTCCCCAAGATGAATGGTGTTACCCTCCCGGTCGGCAAGTATCTGAAACTCTATGTGACGTACCGGGTGAAGATACTTTTCAATATACATATGATTATCGCCGAAAGCCAGTTCCGTCTCCCGCTGCGCAACCCGAAAGGCTTCCTCAAACTGCTCCGGTTTTTCCACCACGCGCATTCCTTTTCCGCCGCCTCCGGAGGATGCCTTGATCATAACCGGATATCCAATCTCTTCAGCCAGTTTTTTACCTGTTTCTGCATCGTATACAGGTTCCTTTGTTCCCGGTACAACCGGTACACCGGCATCCATCATGGTTTTACGGGCATGGGATTTATTTCCCATCTTATCGATCACATCCGCATCCGGTCCGATAAAGGTAATTCCGTTTTCTTTGCATTTGCGGACAAACTCACTGTTTTCTGAAAGAAAGCCAAAACCGGGATGGATAGCATCTGCTCCCATATTTTCTGCTGCAGCAATGATCCGGTCCATGTTCAGGTAGCTGTTTCTGGCAGGACCTTCTCCGATACAGATACGCTGGTCTGCCAGCTGTACATGAAGGCTCTTAGCATCTTCTTTTGAATAAACAGCTACACTTCGGATCCCCAGATTCCTGCAGGCACGTATGATCCGAACTGCAATCTCCCCACGATTGGCGATCAAAATTTTATTAAACAATATGAAAGCCTCCTTATCCTACAGTCTCTTAACACGGAACAGAGGCTGTCCATATTCTACTTTCTGTTCATTACTTACCAGAACTGCTTCAATCTCACAGTCATAGTCACTCTGGATCTCATTCATAAGCTTCATAGCTTCCAGAATACACACTGTCTGTCCTGCTTTTACCTGATCTCCCACCTTTACAAAAGCAGGTACATCCGGAGCAGCTGCAGAATAGAAGGTTCCTACGATAGGAGAAGTGATAAACAGACTTTCCTCCTCTTCTTCCTCGGCTTTTTCCACAATTGTATTCACAGGTGCAGATGCAGCCACAGGAACTCCCGCTGCAACTACAGGAGGATGATCCAGCTTGCTCATTGTAATCTTTACATCCTTGTCCTTATATGTGAATTCATTAAGGGATGAATCCTCAATAATCTTTACCAGTCCTTCAATCTTCTCTAAATCCATCGAACATTATCCTTTCTGTCTATTTTATATTATTTTTTACGGTTATTCTTCAAACAGCTTGCGCAGTCTCTTTGCCACCAGACGGCAATCCAGAACCTCTTTACATGGCTGATGAATGATCTTTCTCAGTCCGTCAAGTTCTTTCATTTCCTCAACATAAAGAGCCTGAGCCTCCTGTACGGTAATTGCCTTGAAATGTATCTTATCATCTGTTTTTCTCTGTACCAGCTTGGGAATATCCACAGATGCCACTGTGGCAATTTTCCCATAACCGCCCGTTGTCTGACGGTCAGCCAGCAGAATGATAGGTTTACCATGGGAAGGTACCTGTATAGCCCCAAATGCAATTCCGTCGGAAATAATATCCGAAGTCTTCTTAGGAGCAATAAACGGTCCCTCCAGCCTGCAGCCCATACGGTCAAATTCATTTGTCACTGTATACTCACTGCCCAGGAAAGTCTGGATGCCCTGTTTGCTGAACATACCATCCTGCGGTCCCATTACTACCCGCAGTGTTGCTTCTGTCTGATCAAACTCATCCATATCAAGCTTTCGGGAAAGGAAAAACGGCAGATAACGTCTCTTAATACGAAATCCGATATAATCGTCCGCTTCCAGTTTTCTTCCCTTAAATCCGCCCAGACCACTCTTTAAATTGGTGCATCGGCTTCCCATCACTACCGGAATATCCAGATAACTGGAAAAAGCAATATAACCTCTGCTTCCCGTTCTGGCGCTTCCAAATTTCAGTACATCTCCCTTATTCATATACAGGGCTGTATACATGGGAGCCGGCTCTCCATTAATGGTTGGCTGGAAATCTCCGCCTGTGATTGCAATGATAGTAGCTGATGTAAATTCAAGGGTTGGGCCTATCAGCGTTATCTCCAACACTGCCTCATTCTCCGGATTATCCAGAAGAAGATTGGCTATTTTGAATGAACGGACATCCATGACTCCTGCCACACTGAATCCCTGACTCTGATATCCATAACGCCCCAGATCCTGAACCGTTGTCATCATTCCGCCTTTTAATATACGAATTCCCATTTTATGCCTCCTCATGAACGGTGCACTGGTATTCGCCACGTTCTACTAATTCTCTGATCCGTTTGTACTCATCTTCATCGATCGGTACAAAACGGATATAATCTCCTGCCTCTACCAGAATCGGGATTTCACGGTCCGGATCATAGGTTTTTACAGGTGTCATTCCCATCAGCTGCCATCCTCCCGGAGAATCCAGAGGATAAATCCCTGTCTGGGAACCACCGATTCCCACACTTCCTGCATTGATCTTGATTCTGGGATTTGCAAGACGGGGTGTATGGATCCTTTCATCCAGCCCGCCCAGATAACAAAAGCCCGGAAGAAAACCAAGCATATAGATCAGGTAATCTCTGGAAGAATGAATCTTTATTACTTCCTCTACGGAAAGTCCGGCATGTTCTGCAATATTCTCAATATCCGGACCATATTCTCCTCCATAGCATACAGGGATCTCATAAACTTTTCTGCATCCTTCACCTGCTGTAACTTCCATCTTTAACAGAATTTCCAGTCTTTTTTTCAGGTCATCGTAGGAAATCACACGCGGGTCATAATTAACCAGCAAAGAACAGAACGCAGGGATCATATCTACAACTCCCTCTATATGCTGTTCTTTCATAAGCTGTACAGTGGCAGTGATCTTCCGGTTGATCTCCGGACTGATCTCTTTGCCAAATTCAACCAGAACAGAAGAATCACCTTCTGTTAAAATTCTAATGTCCGGCATAATCTGCTCCTCTTTTCTTAATCTTTTCGCCATGTCTTTTTATCTGCTTCTTTCTGCATCACATGGCTGTTAATGAACCAAAAAGGTGTAACCTGGACGATCACACCTTTTTGACATACTCTCCAGTCTGAAAACCGGATACATTTTCCTCAATTATAACAATGTACCGATCTTAGATACAAATGTAGTCACACCGAGGTATGCTGTAAGAATTACCACGATCACTCCAAGAATGGTAAGTACTACCGGATGATGATAATTCTCTCCCATAATAGATTTCTTATGTGCAGCGATCAGACAGATTGCCAGGGTGATCGGAAGAATCAGACCATTCACAGCACCTGCAAGTACAAGAAGTACTGCCGGATTTCCAAGGATAAACATAATGGCTGTAGAAATAATGATAAATCCGATGATCACTTTATTTTCATTTTCCTCGATAGACTTGCTGAAAGTCTTCAGGAAGGAAACTGAAGTATAAGCTGCACCGATAATGGATGTGATTGCTGCGCACAGAAGAACCAGACCTGCAAAACGGTATCCGATTTCACCAGCCCCCTGCTTGAAGGCGTCTGCTGCAGGATTTGCAGCATCCAGTGTTACGCCCTTGACAACAACGCCCAGAACAGCCAGAAACAGGAAAATACGAACAATCGTAGCAATGATCATACCCATAACAGAACTCTTGTTGATCTCTTTCAGGTTCTTCTCGCCTGTAATTCCTGCATCAATCAGACGATGTGCGCCGGAGAAAGTGATATATCCTCCAACAGTACCTCCCAAAAGTGTAAGGATTGCAGGAATCAGATTTGTGGCACCGGCTTCCGGTACAAATGTATTCTTCAATGCACTTCCTACCGGTGGTTTTACCACAATGATCACAACAAAGATTACGATAATCATAATGGCACCCAGTACCTTGGTAATAGTATCCATGGCACTTTTGGCATTTTTCAGCACAAACACCAGGATTGCCAAAAGACCTGCCAGTATGTAACCAACTTTGGTAGGTATTCCAAGCAATGTGTTAAAACCAAGTGCTCCGCCACCTACGTTTCCGATATTAAATACCAGACCACCAAATACGATCAGTATAGATACCAGATACCCCAGTCCCGGAAGTACCTTATTGGAAACATCCTGACCACGAAGTCCGGTCACACAAAGCACACGCCAGATATTCAGCTGTGCAATGGCTGCAAGGATTACGGAAACCAGGATAACAAATCCAAAACTTTCCTGATACTGTCCGGTAAAGGTTGCTGTCTGTGTCAGGAATCCAGGTCCGATTGCAGATGTGGCCATCAGAAACGCTGCGCCAAGTAAGGCTCCACCACTCTTTTTCTTTTCGCTCATTTTTATTGCCTCCTTTTCATGTTATTATCGCACATTATACTAAAAAATGAATATTTACACAAGCAAAAATTATTTTGATAACTTTTGATTGATAACTTTTGATGTCAGATTTTTATAATCTGTATTTTGTAATAAAAAACAGCAAAGGAGTACCCGGATTCCCATCCGATACAGCTCCTTTGCTGTTTTTTCAGTTAAAATGTAAATTTATCCGCAAAATATGCATCCAGTTCATCGATCTTCACACGAACCTGCTCCATAGTATCACGGTCGCGGATTGTAACTGCTCCGTCATTTTCGGACTCAAAGTCATAAGTTACACAGAACGGAGTACCGATCTCATCCTGTCTTCTGTAACGTTTACCAATGTTTCCACGATCATCATATTCACAGTTATATTTCTTGCTTAACTGCTGGTAAATCTTCTCTGCACCCTCATTAAGTTTCTTGGAAAGAGGAAGCACACCGATTTTAACAGGTGCAAGTGCCGGATGGAAATGAAGGACAGTACGAACGTCATTCTTCTCTGCATCCAGAACTTCCTCATCATATGCGCTGCACAGGAATGCAAGTACCACACGGTCAGCACCCAGTGACGGCTCGATTACATATGGGATATATTTCTGCTTCTTCTCATCATCAAAATATGTCAGATCCTGTCCGGATACATTCTGATGCTGAGTCAGGTCATAATCTGTTCTGTCAGCGATTCCCCACAGCTCGCCCCATCCAAATGGGAACAGGAACTCAACGTCTGTAGTAGCCTTGCTGTAGAAGCTTAACTCTTCAGCATCATGGTCACGGTAACGAACTTCTTCATCTTTCAATCCAAGAGAATGTAACCAGTTCAGGCAGAAATTCTTCCAGTATGCAAACCACTCAAGGTCTGTATCCGGCTCACAGAAGAATTCAAGTTCCATCTGCTCAAATTCACGGGTACGGAATGTAAAGTTACCCGGTGTGATCTCGTTACGGAAAGATTTACCGATCTGACCGATACCAAACGGAATTTTCTTACGGGATGTTCTCTGAACATTTTTGAAGTTTACGAAAATACCCTGTGCTGTTTCAGGTCTTAAATATACTGTATTCTTGGCATCCTCTGTAACACCCTGGAATGTCTTAAACATCAGGTTGAACTGACGAATATCTGTAAAGTTATGTTTGCCGCATGTAGGACATGGTACATTGTGATCTTTGATAAAGTTCATCATCTCTTCCTGAGACCATCCGTCTACAGAGCTCTCAAGTTCAATACCATTCTCCTGGCTGAAGTCCTCAATGATCTTATCTGCGCGGAAACGCTCATGACATTCCTTACAGTCCATCAGCGGGTCAGAGAAGCTTCCCAGATGTCCGGAAGCCACCCATGTCTGTGGGTTCATCAGGATTGCACAGTCAACACCTACATTGTATGGGGATTCCTGAATAAATTTCTGCCACCATGCACGCTTTACATTATTTTTTAACTCTACGCCCAGATTACCATAGTCCCATGTATTTGCAAGACCACCATAAATTTCGGAACCCGGGTAAACAAATCCTCTTGCCTTTGCCAGCGCAATGATTTTGTCCATTGTTTTTTCCATGACTATTCTCCTCGTTCTTTTTATAAAATGCGTGTAACTGTTCATATCCGTCAGGCAATTTGGTTCACAATCCATTCCGCTATTTGATTAACGTAATAAACAGCTACAATTAACGTTATTATAACTGTATCTGATTTCTTTTTCAAGGTATCTCAGCTCATTATTTCCAGAATTTCCAGACTTTTGAACCGTTTTTCAGTGTTCGCAGCAATATAGGTATGGATATGACGTTCCAATTCATGGAGTACTTCTTCTGTAACAGTAAATGTATAAAGCTTCCCAAGAGAGGCAGTTACTATGTACTGCATGGCATATAATGCAGGTGCTGAGATTCTCTTTGCATCATTTACATGTCCCAGACAGGCTTTATCCAGAATACCATGATTCTGCTGAGAAAAGAAAAGCTCTTCTCCCTCCACAGGCTGTCTTTCGCAGCACACACAATGAAACAGTGAAGGACACAATCCCTGTGCAGCCATCATACGAAGTTCAAAAATACACCTCACCAGCCTGTCATCAATATTCGGGTTCAGAAGTGCCTTCACTGTCACATACAGAAGGTTCATAGATTCTTTCTCGTCAATCCCCTCCTGTCCGAAATAATCTGCCAGTTCCAGAAAATAATATCCATAGTAGATTCCAGGCTGTTCGCCTGCCAGTTCCACAAAATGATGACTGATGGATACCTGATTCAGATTATAACTGGAACGCCCCTCATAAAGGGCAAAGGTTCCAAACACAAAAGGATTGGCAGCCGCCAGAAACTGGCTGTTTGGGCGGCGGGCTCCTTTTGCAAACGCGGAAATCTTGCCTCTTTCTCTGGTGAGAAGGACGATCCGCTTGTCATATTCTCCCACAGGCATGGCAGAGAGCACTACTCCCTGCACAGTTATCAAATCACTCATTCTCTCTGTTTCCTGACTGTCTTTTTATTTAGATTTCCTTCTTATCGTAACCAAAGTTCTTGATAAGGAAATCACTGTCTCTCCAGTCTTTCTTTACTTTTACCCAAAGCTTCAGATTCACTTTTGATTCCAGCATACGCTCAATCTCATATCTTGCATTACTTCCGATTTTCTTTAACATCGCACCCTGTTTGCCGATGATAATTCCTTTGTGAGATTCTCTTTCACAGATAATTGTCGCATCAATATCCACGATTGGATTTTTTCCCGGACGTGTTTTCATCCGGTCAATGGCAACTGCGATCCCATGCGGAATTTCCGCATCCAGTGCATGAAGTGCTTTCTCGCGGATGATCTCAGCCACGATCTGGCGCTGAGGCTGATCAGTAACTGTATCCTCGTCATAGAACATAGGACCGTAAGGCAGATATTTCAGGATACAACCGATAATATCCTGTGTATTCTGTCCACGCAGTGCGGAGCATGGGATAATCTCTGCGAAATCGCATACTTTTCGGTAGGTGTCAATAGCAGGAAGGATTTCTTCCTTTGATACAGTATCAATTTTGTTGATGATCAGGATTACCGGCACTCCGATTCCCTGAAGCTGTTCTGCAATATGACGCTCTCCTGCCCCGATAAAGGTACTTGGCTCTACCAGCCACATAATGGCATCTACCTCTTTTAAAGTTCGCTCTGCCACCTGGACCATATATTCTCCCAGCTTATTCTTTGCCTTGTGGATACCGGGAGTATCGAGAAATACGATCTGACCTTCGTCACAGGTATAAACGGTCTGGATACGGTTTCTGGTTGTCTGTGGTTTCTTGGATGTGATAGCGATCTTCTGTCCGATGAGATGATTCATCAGAGTAGATTTACCTACGTTTGGACGTCCGATAATCGCTACAAATCCGGATTTAAAATTTTCGTTCATTCTGTTCTTTCCTTTTTTAACAATTGATCAGTGGTTTCACTTCCATCAGTACATCAGAAGCCTCAGCCACCTTGCTCTCGCTTCCCACTACACAGATCTGATCTGCTGCCAGAACTGCCTCTATGATCTCGGCCAGTGCATGAATATCCTCTGCAGACGCATTCAGGATCTGATCACGTTCTTTCTGGAGCATCTCCTCTGTCACACCGCAGAAATATGCTGTCTTGGAAACAGAACCTTTCATCTGAGGTGTCCTGGGCACATCCTTTCCGCTGATGGTACCAATGATATATTTTGTCATCTCCCGCTCATCTGCCTGGAAATTACGGATATAATCCGGAATCCCCTTATATACATCCAGTGTACGTTTCAGATGAGGATCGCGGTAAGATACCAGATAGCTCTCACCATTCCTCTTAAATCCGCTCATGCATCCATATGCACCGCCCTTTACGCGCAGATTCATCCACAGATAATCATAACTTAAGATAACCTTCAGAATTTCCAGTGCACCTGTATATTCCAGGCCTTTTTTCTTAAAATTACCGGTCTGAGCCACATACTGGACCTGTCCGGAAGTCTTAAATCCCTCATTTTTCTTTGTGCAAGTCAGCTTCTCTTTCGATTTTTCCACTGGTTCTGTGCCAAGTCCTGCCTTTACAGTTCCCGCCAGTTTCTGAACTGTCTCCAGGGACTCTCTCTCACCTGTATAACTGATCATAAAGTTCTCCGGACGGAGAATTTTTTTCATCAGTTTACAAAGCTCTTCTACAGTTTCCTCTTTTCGCTGTTCAAAATCTTTTTCCAGTTTTTCGATAAACTGATAATATCCGATTCCCGCCATCTCATCCTGGAATGCAGCCATCGGAGAAGAATATGCCGCTGCTCTGAGTACAGCAGTGGAATGTCCGGCACCTGTCAGGTTTACCTGTGCCCTGGACTTCACAGATGCAACAATCTCATAGAGACGCTTGGTATCTTCCAGTTTCGAGCTGTTCAGGATCTCCCCAATCATTTTGAAAAGGAAATCCATTTTTGTATAGAGTGCCTTACCTCTTACAGAGAACATAGCCTGAAACTCTTCTGTAGAATCAGCTCTGTCAAAAACCTCTACCCCACAGTTGATACCGCCTGTATTGGCATTGATCTCATTAAACAGTTCTCCGTATGTGTAATGCTCTGTATCCACATAACCCAGTACGGATTTCAAAAGTCCCAGATAAGGAATCTGCTCAGGTGCGATACTGTCAGTCTTAAACATCAGATCTACATAACCGATGCCATTTGTGCATACATCATGGTAAAGGAACAGACTGTTGTCTACAGTTAATTCTTCATTTACGATCTTTGCAGCTTCCTTCTTAATATCGCTTCTCTTTAACATCGGAATGCACTCCAGTGCTTTTGGATCTTCGCCGGCTTCCTGATATGCTTCCAGTGCTTTCGTCTTCTCAACCATTGCATCCAGCTGTTCTTCAGAAAGACTGCTTCTGTATGCTTCCAGCTTCTCCTCCAGTTCTTTTTCACGCTGGGCTGCCAGACCTTTCTTCGGTATAAGAGTCATGATGCATCCATGGGGATTTTCAAGAAGATATTTACGGATCAGTTCTTCAAAATATCCTTCGTTTACTGCCTTTTTCAGGTTTTCAAAAACTGTAAGCTGCTGTACCTGTGCAAAGGGATTTCCTTTTTCATACAGCCAGTCTCCCAGAATATCCAGACTGTACATCAGTCCTTTTGGATAAGAGGAAAAATCAGCTTCACGATAACGGAATTCAAAGTAATTGATTCCAGCCTCTACAGCTTTCTTATCAATTCCATTCTTAACAATATCTCCCAGTACCTGTCTGATCACAGATACGAATTCTTCTTTTTTGTCCGGATTGGAACCTTTTGCAATTACTGTAAAATATGGCTGGAGAATACCATCATCATAAGATCCATAGACATCCTTGCCTGCTTTTACATCCAGAAGTGCCTGCTTTAACGGTGCTCCCGGTGCGCTTAACAGTGCGTAATCCAATACCTCAAATGCCATCGCCATCTGACTGTCCGCAGCATTTCCAACAACCATGTTATAAGAAAGATAGGTATTGTCCTCTTCTCCCTCATTCTCAGCAACCGGATACTCAAGAGTCACATCCCGGCATGCTCCGAATGCTTTCTGTTCCTGAATAACAGAATCCACATCCAGATAATCAAAATGCGACAGATAATGCTCATCCAGGAATGCCAGTTTCTCTTCCATATCCATATTTCCATACAGATAAATATAGCTGTTGGATGGATGGTAATAAGTTCTGTGGAAATTCAGGAAATTCTCATAGGTAAGATCCGGAATATTTTTCGGATCACCGCCTGATTCACATCCATAAGTGGTATCAGGGAAAAGGTGATTCATAATCTCCCGTTCCAGAACTTCATCCGGTGAGGAGAAAGCACCTTTCATCTCATTATATACAACACCGTTATATTTCAGCGGTCCTTCCTTCTGTTCCAGATGATAGTTCCAGCCTTCCTGACGGAAAATCTCTTCTCTTTTATAGATATTCGGATAAAATACCGCATCCAGATAAACATGCATCAGATTCTGAAAATCCTTATCATTGCAGCTGGCTACAGGATAGCAGGTTTTATCCGGATAAGTCATGGCATTCAGGAACGTATTCAGAGAACCCTTTACCAGTTCTACGAAAGGATCCTTTAATGGAAATTCCCTTGAACCGCAGAGTACACTGTGCTCCAGGATATGTGCCACACCTGTGCTGTCCTTAGGCGGTGTGCGGAATGCAATATTAAATACTTTATTCTCATCATCATTCTCGATCAGCATAACTCTTGCACCTGTTTTCTTATGGCGCAGAAGCCAGCCTGTAGAATGGATATCTGTCAGATTTTCTTCTGTCACAACTTCATAAGCCGTCAAATTTTCTTTGTTCATGTATGCCTCCAGTAATTTTTTTTTGGCTTTTCTTTATAATCCGCCTTCTCCCGGGAAATGTGCCTCATAAACTTCTCTTGCTGCCCTTGTTATCATTTCCAGTTCTTCCTGCATGTTGATTTCCTCCGGAAATGCAATGGCAGTGGTATAAATATCGTTCTGAATCTTACTCTTTGCACTTTTCTCACTGATATGGACAATCCCGCACAAGATCGTGTTATAGGCCTTATCCTTCTCGCAGAGTTCCATATAGGTTTTGACCATATGGCAGCATTCTCTGTAAAGCAGTTCTCTGTGAAGCTCACTTTTCTCCTGCATTTCTCTGAATTTCAGCCTGGTAAGATTTTTCCCGATTTCTTTTCTGGCCCTCTTTAAACCAAACAGCTTTCCCGCTGTATCCTTGTTATATTCCATTGCCATCCAAAGTGCCAGATATCCATCAGCACGTGTACCGGAGCCTGCCTCTGAAGGTTCTCCGTAACGCAGTTCCCACAGTTCCTTACGGACAGCATTTGCCTCCTCATCTTCACCTGCCGCAATAGACTGGTCAAGAAACATCTTTCTTTTCATCGGATCATGCTCTCTGTAATAAAGAGCAATTGTTGGTGTGTCTGTCATATATTTGTCCTTTCCGGTTACTTTATCTGCAACTGTCTGCTGCCTTTACAGTTACCTTTCTCTTACAATCCAAAACTCTACTTTCATGGCTCTTCATAGGTAAGCTCTGTTTCTGCCAGAGACAGTGCCTCTTCAATAACCTGATCCATATCCATGTAGCGATACATGCCAAGTCTTCCGCCAAAGATCACATTCTTCTCTTCCAGTGCGCGACGTTCATATTTGTCAAACAGTTCACTGTTCTTCGGGTCATTGACCGGATAGTACGGCTCTTTGCCTTTCTCCCATGCTGCCGGATATTCTCTGGTGATCACAGTCTTTGGCTGTGTACCAAATTCAAAATGTTTATGCTCGATGATCCTTGTATACGGAACTTCATAATCTGTATAATTGACAACCGCATTGCCCTGATAATTTCCCATATCCAGCACTTCTGTCTCAAATTTCAGTGATCTGTATTCCAGTTCTCCGTAACAATAGTCATAAAATTCATCGATCATACCTGTAAAGAGTACTTTGTCTGCCTGTGCAGTCAGTTCTTCTCTGTTTGCAAAGAAATCTGTATTCAGACATACCTGTACACCCTCCAGAAGTTTCTTCACAATACGTGTATATCCACCTTTGGGGATTCCCTGATAAGGATCTTTGAAATAGTTATTATCATAAGTATAACGCAAAGGCAGTCTTTTTATGATAAATGCCGGCAGATCTTTACACTCCCTGCCCCACTGCTTCCTTGTATATCCCTCTACCAGTTTCTCATATACGTCCTGTCCAACCAGTGCAAGCGCCTGTTCCTCCAGGTTCTTCGGATGGGTAATGTGCATTCTTGCGATCTGTTCCTGTATCTTCGCTTTTGCCTCTGCAGGAGTACGTACTCCCCAGAGCTGATGGAAGGTATTCATATTAAACGGCAGATTATATAACTCATCCTTATAGACTGCGATCGGCGAATTTACAAAATGATTAAATTCTGCAAACTGATTGATATAATCCCACACCTGTTTTCTGGAAGTATGGAAGATATGTGCACCGTATCTGTGTACCTGGATCCCCTCTACTTCTTCTGTGTAAATATTACCGCCGATATGACCTCTCTTATCGATCACAAGGCATGTTTTCCCCCGTCTTGTGGCCTCATGTGCAAATACTGCACCAAAAAGGCCGGCTCCTACTATCAGATAATCATATTTCTTCATGTGCGACACCTTCTTCTTGTAATAATCAAGCGGATATTCGCAATCCGCTTCGCTACTTGCTCATAACCGAATAACTGCTCCGCAGTTTATCAGGAGAAGTTTCTACTTCTCCTGATACAAGTAAGTCCCTACACACTACTTATTACTTTTCGCAACTTTCACAAGGGACTTACTTGATTCGGTTAAAAAAGCAGTAACGCTTTTTTTGCGCTACTGCCATTATAACAAATTCATCCGAAAATGGATAGTCTTTCTATTCTATTATTTTCCTGTCACTTTATCAAACACATCTGTGATTTCTTTGGATGGTGCTTTCGTAGCCAGACTGAAGATAATGATCATCACAAGGCTGACAGCAAAACCTACAGCCAGAGAATAAAGTCCTGTATAAGAACCAAGAGTCTGTCCTGCTGCAAACGGTATATAATCCCAGACGATAACTGTCAGACCACCGGAAACAATACCTGCAACTGCACCTGCAAGGTTTGTTCTTCTCCAGAACAGTGACATTACCACAGTCGGACCAAACGCTGCACCAAGACCGGCCCATGCATTGGATACCAGTCCCATGATACTGCTGTTCGGATTCCACGCGATCACAAATGCCAGAACAGACACCACGATAACCGTAAATCTTGCAACTGCAAGGATTTCCTTTGAGTCTGCATCCTTCTTAATGAACTGATGATATAAATCCTCAGATGCTGCGGACGCTGTTACCAGAAGCTGTGAATCAGCTGTGGACATAATTGCCGCAAGAATACCGCAGAGGAAGATTCCTCCGATAAACGGAAGTCCCAGATGACTGGAAAACAGTTTATTGATCATCTCGATAAATACACTCTCTGAGGAAGATGCACCATTTTCACCAAGTACAGTCGGAAGCAGATATGCACGACCTATAATACCGATAAAGCACGCTGCTGTCAGAGAAAGGATATCCCACACGATTGCGATCGCACTGGATTTTTTTAATTCTTTCTCACTCTTTACAGCCATGAAGCGGGTAAGGATATGAGGCATACCGCAGTATCCAAGTCCCCATGCAAGCTGGGAAAAGATTTCAACAAATGTATATGGGCGCTCTCCGTTCTCAAAAGGATTCAGGAAAGCTGCTGCTCCACCCGGTGCTCCGCTCTGTGTCAGAAGATCACTCAGACTTCCGCTCAGTGTCAGATATGCAACCAGCGGAACGATCAGAAGACCGATCAGCATCAGTGTTCCCTGTACAAAGTCAGTTACGCATACAGCCATAAATCCCCCCATAAATGTATAACAGAGGATGACTGCTGCACCAATTGCCAGAGCTATATGATAATCAATTCCAAATACTGTGTTAAAAAGTTTACCGCCTGCTGCCAGTGCAGAAGCTGTATAAACCAGGAAAAAGATTACGATCACGATGGATGAAAGCAATAACAGGATTCTCTTCTTATCCTGAAATCTGTTCTCAAGAAATGCCGGGATTGTAAGGGAATTGTTTGCTGCGATCGTATATTTACGAAGTCTGTGTGAAATACACACCCAGTTTAATACAGTTCCGATGAACAGACCTACAGCAATCCAGATCTGTCCTGTTCCCAGTGAATAAATCGCTCCCGGAAGTCCCATTAAGAGCCATCCGCTCATATCTGATGCCTGTGCTGAAAGAGCAGCTACCCATGCATTCAGTCCACGTCCGCCCAGAAAATAATCTTCCGAGCTGCTTGTTTTTTTCATATAAACCACACCAATGACTATCATAAGTAACAGATAGGCAACAAATGCGGACAATATGACCATTGTTGTACCACTCAAATTTACTCCTCCTTTTTTCTTCTTTTTTTCATACACTCTGGATTTGTCAAAGTATGTTCTGTTTCCTTCACATATTTATCCAAAAACAGAATACAGTCATTTTATATACTGCAAAAAGTAACCGGGTACCACTTCTGTACCCGGCTACTTTACCACATTACCTTAGCATCACGCAAGTGTATTTCTTGTTTTTCGACATTTTTCCGCCATTTTATGGAATTATTACTGTTACCGTCCGGCAAAGGCCTTCACAGTAACTGTTTTATATTTTTACACCCAAACAGGTACTCTGTCAATCAGAAATTTATCTGTTCCTGTCTGCCAGCCTGTTTACATTCTCTTTTTGCAGTATGTTTTCTGCCTGCCAGAGCGTGTCTGAAAAATGCTTTACGCAAGATGTGCGTCACAATTTGTGGGAGATTTTGTTCGGATGAGGGCGTCGTAGCGGGCTACGACAACCGAATTCGGACAAAATATACCGCAAAGTGGGGCGTGCAGATTGCGGGAATGATTTTTCAGACACGCTCCAGGGCTTTATCTTTTTTCAGATAAACATTCTTAATATAGGAAATCAGTACCTCTTCCCCATGATCATTAAGTATCCGCAGCAGTCCCTCCAGATCTCTCTTTGTCTTCGGATGGATAAACCACAGCTTTTCCTTACCTTTCAGATAATAGTCCAGCGGCTGATGCTGATCATACTTATCCCCCAGATAATTTCTGGAAGCACTGATCCTGTCCATCACCATTTCCGCAATATATTTACGGGGCATGGGCACACCATTGATGATATGCTCATCTCCCGGTGCATAATCTACCCAGTACTCAAAATGATGTTTGTTGCGCCCTTTATGATGAAGCCAGGATTTTGATATTCCTGTATCTTCTCTTTCTGCATTGTTGGGACTTCTGTCTCCCTGATAGTATTTACATCCAACCAGAAATTCCACAGGTGCATATTTGGACAAGTCATGAAGCAGTCCCTGTTTATACATACCAGCCCGGAAACAGTAATGCATAACCAACAGCTTATGTCTGGTTATTGTTTTAAAGTGCAGCCACGGATGCATCTTTCTTCTCCTCCTCTACAGCCATCAGCACCACGATCGTACGCGGTGTGACCTTCAGCTTTTTACTATAAGTTTCCTGTTCCTGCTCCAGGAAACCATTCTCTTTCACAGCACTGGTATCAATCACTTTCTTCCATTTTCTGTATCCTGCCAGATTAGGAAGCGCAAAAATACGATCTTCCCAGTGAAAGTTATATGCAACGTATATGGAAGCATCCTCGCTGCCGTCTGCCCGGTGCGCATAGGCGCCACAATACATAATTCCAAGCAGTCTGGATGTGTTCTCAGAATTCATATACCATGCGCGTTCTCCATGAAGGGAAACATCCGGCAGTCCCCTGGTCTGATAATCCACTCCGTACATTTCTCCCGGAACATGAAGAATCGGATGTTCTTTCCGGAAAGCAATGGCATTCTTTACAAACTGAAACAGGGATTCATTTTTCTTCAGTGCTTTCCAGTCAATCCATCCAACCTGATTATCCTGACAATAGGCATTATTATTTCCGTTCTGTGAATTTCCAAACTCATCCCCGCCATAGATCATAGGAACACCCTGACTGAGCAGCACCATAAGAAAAGCATTTCTGATCTGACGTTCTCTCATCTGTCTGATCTGCAGCCTTCTGCTTGGCCCTTCCACGCCACAGTTCCAGGAATAATTATAACTGCTGCCATCGTGATTATTCTCCTGATTTGCTTCATTATGTCTGTAATTATAGGTCACCATATCATTCATGGTAAAGCCATCCTGACAGGCCATATAATTAATGACTGCATAGATATTTGGATTCCTTCTGATATGGTAAGCAGCCGCTGAGACCATATCCTCGTCACTTTTCAGAAAACGGCGCATATCCTGCAAAAATCCCGGATTATACTGTGCAATACATTTGTCTTCCGGTTTCTTCTTTTTCCGGATCTGGCTCTCATCAAAATCGTGAAACATCAGCCGGGTATCACTTAAAACCCCGTCATGCATCAGCAATTTGGCAGAAACTCCCTCACCCAATACATGAAATCCGTCTACATGATAGTAAAGTTTCCAGAACTGCAATGCCCTGAGTGCTGTCACAGGATTACATTCTCGTGAAAAATACATTTCCATGATACAGGCAATTCCGGCCTGATGCAGTTTTTTAATGAATGTTTTAAACTCTTTCTCCGGATCATCTGTTGCACAGTAAGATCTCTTGGGTGCAAAATAATAGCCATACATATATCCCCAGAAATTAACACGTCCCTGTGTATGCTTCTCAGATACCATTTTCTCAGATTCAGAATTCTTACAGGTACCGCTTTCCATAAATTCATATGCAGGCATCAGTTCAATTGTATTGATACCAAGCTCTTTCCAGTACGGGATCATTTCCTCCAGTGCCTGAAAAGTTCCCTTTGTACCGGTTATCGTCCGATTCGCTTTTGTATATCCGCGCACATGCAGTTTATAAAGGATCATTTCGTGATATGGAATAGCCGGATTTTTGTCGTTCTCCCAGTCAAAAACTTCTTTTTTAAGAAATCCTCCCCTGACTTTGTGCGGATTCGTACCCACCTCTGCACCAAAGCGTTCCCGTCCCAGAATCCTGTACGCACAGGGATCAGTATACACCTTTCCATTTATCAGAAAATTGTACTCGTACTCTTTCAGATTAAAATCCGGAATATACATTGCATATACATTTCCGGTTCTGTTTTCTTCTGTAAAAGGAATCTCCACATAAGGTTTTGCTGATCTCTTTTTGTAGAGAATCAGAGATGCTCTGCTGTCTTCCGGTACCTCAACTGCAAAATTACAGCCATCTGCCAACGGATTTGCACCAGGCACAAGAGCCAGCCCCTTTTCTGTTTTCATCTTTCTGCTCTCAGCCATCTCTTTCTCTCCTTCATATTTTTTCTTGTTGCTCATTATACTTTTCAGAAACACTATACAACGCTATAATGTAATCTGAAGTTCTACCGGACAATGATCGGAACCCATAATTTCAGAATGGATTTCTGCGCCTTCAAGCTTATCCTTCAACTGTGGAGACGTGATAAAATAGTCAATTCTCCACCCTGCATTCTTCTCTCTTACTTTAAATCTGTAAGACCACCAGGAATATCTGCCCTCTACATCCGGATAAAAATAACGGAATGTATCGATAAATCCACTCTCCAGCACCTTACCAAAGCATGCTCTCTCTTCATCTGTAAATCCGGCATTTTTCCGGTTGGTCTTAGGATTCTTCAGGTCGATCTCCTGATGTGCCACATTGAAATCCCCGCAGCAGATCACAGGCTTACTTTCCTGCAATTTCAACAAGTATGCCAGAAAATCCTCTTCCCAGTGCATACGGTATTCCAGTCTGCGCAGTTCACTCTGGGAATTTGGTGTATATACAGTCACCAGATAAAATTTTTCATATTCCAGGGTGATCACACGCCCTTCTTTGTCATGTTCCTCAATTCCAATTCCATACGCCACAGACAGTGGCTCTTTCTTTGTAAAAACAGCAGTTCCGGAATATCCCCGTCTGTTGGCATAATTCCAGTACTGATAATATCCCGGAAGTTCCAGCTTCACCTGCCCCTGCTGGCATTTCGTTTCCTGCAGGCAGAAAATATCCGCATCAAGTGCTGCAAAGCTCTCTTCAAACCCTTTGCCAATGCATGCACGTATACCATTTACATTCCATGAGATTAATTTCATAATCAACTGATCCCCTTTGTTTTCTTATTAGCCCTGTTCAGCATTTGCTAACGATTCTCCCCTGAACGCTTCTGGTCTATTATAGCACGTTTCATGACTGTAAAAAACCTCTTTTTCTCCGGTTTCTGCTCATTGCATTTTTTTCCGGTTTCTGCTACAATGAACTGACATCAGATAAACATAGTCCCTGATAAATAAGAAAGAATGAGGAATATAAAATGAGTGACGAATTTACAGCTGGCGGATGTAACCCGAGTGACTGCGCTTCCTGCGGTGGTGGATGCAGTTCAGCCGGCGGATGCGATCCTGTTGAAAACCACAAGACAATCACCCTTACCATGGAAGACGATACAGAGGTAGAATGTGCAATCCTCACCGTTTTCCCGGTAGATGCGAAGGAATATATCGCACTTCTCCCACTTGATGAGAACGGTCAGAATGAAAGCGGCGAGGTTTACCTCTACGCATTTGCCCGTACTGAGAGCGGTGATCCGATGCTTTCCAACATCGAAAGCGATGAAGAATATGCAAAAGCCGCAGTTGCTTTTGACACAGTGCTTCAGAATGCAAAAGATTCTATGGAAAAAATTGATTAAGATCAAAGAACAATTATAGCAATTCCGGTATTTTATGGAATTGCTATAATTATTTTACCAAAACGTTACTGTTCACTCCGTTCACAGTAACACCAAAACACCTCTCAGGATAACTTCTAACCAATAGTTAATAGACATCTCCTTGTTCCAACTGTATACTGGATATAAAGATTATATTTGTGGCCAGAATCTATTCTGTCCCGGATCACTGTATCAGAAAATCCATATACACCCAAATATTCAAAACAAGGAGGGCTTACATAATGAAAAAGAAAAAATTTCCGGTTTTTATTCTATGCTCACTTCTAACCCTTACCAATATTCAGACACCATGGGCATTTTCGGATGAAGCACCCGATGATCCGGTATTTTCGGATGAATCGGTCGATGATCCGGTATTTCCGGTTGAACTGCCCGACGATCCGGCATTTTCTGACGAAATCACTCCTGATGAATCAACATACGCCAAAGACACTGCAGATATATCTGCTTCCGGAAATTCCATTCCGATCACTGCTGACAGTGGATTTGCAGACCCTGTTTTCCAAAAATGGATTTCCGAAAACATTGATACAGATCGCAACGGGCTTCTCTCTGACGCGGAAATCTCCATGTGCACAGAAATCAGTATTCCTTCCATGTCAGTCGATTCCCTGGAAGGCATCGAATATTTTTATAATCTGAAAACCCTGGACTGTTCTGACAATGAACTGCTGTTTCTCGATGTATCAGCCAACATAGTTCTGAAATCTCTGAACTGCTCACACAACAATCTGCTCAGTCTGGATCTCTCCTCATGCAAAAAACTGAAAGATCTTGACATCTCCTTTAACAACTGTGGGAGCAACAGTTCCATCAGTCTTCCCAAAAGTTCTTCTGTGGAGAAATTAAACATCTCTTCTGTTGTTCTTGATGATTTTGATTTCTCCCGTTTTTCCAGACTGAAAGAACTGGATTGCAGCAACTGTAATCTGCGCACTCTTAAACCTGCATCTATTCCATCACTGGAAAAGCTTATCTGTTCCGGCAATCTCCTGGATACCCTGAACTTAAGCCGTCTTTCCGGTTTGAAATATCTGGACTGTTCTTCCAACAGTATACAGACTCTGAAACTGCCGGACACCAGATCCCTGAATACCCTTTACTGCCAGAATAATCTTCTCACTAAACTGAACCTCTCCGGTTTTTTATCACTGAAGAAACTGAACTGTTCCGACAATAAGCTGTTGGAGCCTGATCTTCGCGGCTGCTTTCCCGAGGAACTGATCTGTAATGATAACGTGATCCGCACTCCTATGGAATTTTATGATCTGTCTCAGTTCGCTTCACCTGAAGATATCACCATAATGGAAAATGGCATAATCGACACCTCTTACCGGCTGACTGCTATTAATAAATTAAACCCTGTAAAAATCCGCCGCAGATTTACCAGTGCCGGCACAGAACAATATGGCACACAGATCATTTACATTGGATATCTGCTTGAAAATGATTTCCGATCACCTGCATTGTTTCAGCAAATGCAGCAGAACTATCCACTGACAGACGATCATATGCTTTCCCGCGAATATCTGAAGGAAGTTTCTTCCCTTTCCTTTGACGAAGATTTTCCGTTATTTCCTTCAGATCTGGCCTATTTTACAGGACTGAAAAGTCTGAGATGCACGGATCTTTCTCAAATCACCGAACTGGATCTCAGCAGAAATCCGGAACTTACCGAACTGATCTGTATTGGAACAGGTATCCGTTCTCTGGACCTTACCTCCAACAAAAGCCTGGAATCTGTTCAGCTGTGTAACAACAGCCTTTCCTCATTAAATATAACCGGACTTACGTCACTTTCCAGCCTTGACTGCCGCTTTAATTCTCTGGTCAGCGTTGATACCACAGGCTGCACTGCTCTGAAGGATAACCTGTTCTTTCCGCAGCATACATGCACAGTCAATGCTGATCAGGCAGGAAAAATTTCGTTCGACCAGCTGGGAAATTTCCATCAGCAGCTGGATACACCGGCAGCAATCCTCGCAGGCGATGAACTTCTGTACACACCCGGAGATGACTTCTTTACTCTTTTAAATCCTGCCGGAACCATGACGGAAGCATCTTTTTCCATTATGGATACCAATACATGGCAGATTCTTGGAACCTGCCGGATGACCATAAACATTGAATCAGGAACTCCTGTCACTCCTGAAAAACCGTCATTAAAAAAAATCAAATCCACTCATGAGGTTACCATCACCTGGAAAAAAGCAAAGAATGTCAGTGGATACCGGATTCTCCGCAGAGAAAAGAATAAATCAGAGGCTTCATGGAAAGCAATCGCAACAGTTTCCTCTTCCCGTACATCCTATACAGACAGTACCGGACTGATCAAAAAATCCTACCTGTATACAGTGCAGTCCTACACTTTCCAAAACGGTAAGAAAATCTACAGTAAATATAACACCAAAGGCCTGACCGGCACAGCAAAACTCAAACGTCCTGCGGTTAAAAAACCCCAAAAAGATGTTGTCATAAATCTTATGTGGGACGAAGTTCCGGGTGCCGACGGCTATCGCATCTACCGCCGCAGGAAAGGTATCTCCAAATGGACAAAACTGGGAGATATTGAATTTTCCGGGTTGTATTACACAGACGAAACTGCTGTTCCCAAAACAGTCTATGATTATGCAGTCCGCCCATACCGTAAGCTTGGCAGCAAAATTTCTCTGGGTGATTACAGCTCCACCGGATACATCTGCCAGACTGCAATTCCAAAGGTCAGCCTGACTTCTGTCACTGAGCAGGATGGCGGTGTCACAGTAAAATGGAAACGCCAGCCTTATGTCACCGGCTACTTTATTTATCGTGCAGACGACCAGAACAGTAAATACTGTAAAATTTCAGATACACCAAACGGTCCTGATTCAGAGGAATACTATGCATATTATGAACCAGTGCCATTCGGCTCCGTAAATCCATTATATAAAGTTCGGGCATACGTCCTTATCGGTAAGAAATATTACTATGGACCATATTCCAGAGCACTGGCTCTAAATCCGTACTCCGATAATCCCAATGCCCACGACTTTTCGGAATTCCACATGGGTTACCAGTTAAGCAACAGTTCTTCCTCCACAGGTTTTGACCGTAACTATGATGACGGTGGCAGTTTTTCCATGGCTGCCGCCTATCTTACACGCGGATCCGGTCCTATATACGAATGGCAGGCTCCTTACGAAAATATTTCATCAGCATCCTATGACTCTTTCACACCTGCTCTTAGAGTAAATGAGATTATGTTTATTCCCCAGCGAAAGAATGCGTTAGATAATCAGGCGATCAAACAGGCAATTATAAATTACGGTGCAGTATCTGCATCCTATCTCTCCGTTGATGAATACTACTCCAATGATCAGATTTCCTTCTTCCTTCCCGACGATTACGATGCAGGAAGGGCTCCTGCCGGTTCTGCGCCTGTCATATCCACACAACATGCTATTGCTATTGTAGGATGGGATGATGATTACGCAAAAGAAAACTTTCCGGTCCAACCGGCCGGCAACGGTGCCTTTCTTTGTAAAAACAGCTGGGGAAAAGATTTCGGGGACAATGGATATTTTTATATTTCCTATTACGACGGCTTTCTGGGTATGCAGGAGTTCTCCATGGCATTTGGAAAGATTTCCACTGATAACACCTGTAACCGCATTTATCAGTATGATCCTTTAGGTGCCACCACTGCTTTCGGCTATAATGATGAACTGTACTGTGCCAATGTATTCCCTGAAAACGGACAGAAATTAGCCAGGAAAGAGCAGCTTGGTTCTGTCTCCTTCTATACCTATGATAATAATTATAACTATGAAGTTTATATTGTTTCTTCCTTTAAGAATCAAAACTCCTTTCAGAAGCTTCCTTCTCCTGCTGCCCGGGGAAACTGCCGGTATGCCGGATATCATACGGTAGATTTTGCCAGACCTGTAACTTTAAAAGCAGGCACACGTTTTGCTGTAGTCATAAAGTTATGGAGCAGCACAGGTGCAAAAACGTATTTCGAGGCTCCTCTGAACGGCACCAGTTCCAGAGCCACTGCTTCTGACGGAGAAAGTTATATCAGCCATCATGGGGATATATGGACGGATTTTAACACCTATCTGCCAAACACAAATGTGTGCATCAAAGCATTTACCAATGGTAAAATCACAGAAAATGTCCCTGCTGCCGGTTCAGACGGTCAGTATATTTCCGATGAAAGCTACTCCGCTGAGGAACTGAAAGAACGAGGATTTCTCCTTAATCCGGCTTATGAAGACGGAAGTTCAGATATGGTCTCTTCTGTAAGCACCGGAAACGCACCTTCAGCCTCTGCCCCGGTACTTCCTGCCGCCTATAACCTGCGTCAGAGTGGTCGTGTATCCCCTGTGAAAAATCAGGGGGAACAGGGATTATGCTGGACATTCTCCACTTACGCTTCGCTTGAGAGCTTTCTTCTTTGTTCCTGAAAAAAATCCTCTCCCGGAATATCTATGAACATTCATAAATATTCCCGGGAGAGGATTTTTTATAGTCATTTTACATTACAATCCCGTTGATCTCCACATTCGCATCTACGTCCTGTGTATAGTCAATATCACTGTAATGGAATCCGAACATATGATAGAAATCTTCCCAGTAGCCGTCAATGTCGCAATACTGATTTACTGTATCTGTAGTGACTGCTTTCCAGCATTTCTTTACTTCTTCCTGAATCTCAGGGAGCAGTTCGTAATCATCCATACGGATAAATCCGTTTTCATCTGTCCGGAAACCTTCCGGGGTATAGAGTTTCTGTGTAAAAAGCCTTGCAATCTGCTGAATACAGTTTTCATGATTTCCGGCCCTTTTCATAACTTTATAAAGAATAGCAAAATACAGCGGTACAACCGGAATAGCTGCACTTGCCTGAGTTACCAGACCTTTGTTTACAGAAATTACTGCGCGGACATCCGGATGTGCCTGATTAATCTCTGACATTGTTTTCTGTAAGTGCTGTTTGGCAGTTCCAATGGTTCCATGATAGTAGATTGGATAAGTCAGTTCCGGTCCGATGTAGGAATATGCTACGGTTACTGCATTCTCAGTCAGTACATCTGCTGCTTTCAGCGCATCAATCCAGTCTGCCCAGTCTTCGCCGCCCATAACCTTTACAGTACTTAAAACTTCTTCCTCTGTAGCAGGTTCCACTGTTTTCTCTGTTATCTCATTATTTCTCAGATCCAGACTCTTCTCTGTAAATGGCTCATCTGTAGTTTTCAGACAGGAAGACCAGGTCTTTCCTTCTGCATCTGTACGTCTCGGTGCTGCCAGGCTGTAGACTACCAGGTCCACTTTTCCAAGATCCTGTTTGATCAGTTCAATCGCCTTCTCCTTGATTTCCTTTGAAAAAGCATCTCCGTTAATGGTCTTTGCATAAACACCTTTCCCGGAAGCCAGTCTGTGAAACTCTGCTGTATTATACCATCCGGGTGTAGCTGTCCTTCTGCCATTTGCCTGACGTTCAAACATGATTCCAAGAGTATCGGCACCACAGTTTTCCAGTGCACAGATACGGGATGCAAGACCGTAGCCTGTAGAACATCCGATAATCAGTGCTTTTTTTGTTCCGTTTACCGTTCCCTGTTTACAGGCGTAATCTGCCTGATTACGCACGCTCTCTGCGCATCCCTGCGGATGTGCGGTTGTACAGATATATTCTCTTACTTTTGGCTCGATGATCATAACTTTTCTCCCTGAATTTATTCTTTTGCCTGATATTTTCTATTAAAGCTGCTTCTGATATACTGCTAATATACGAGTCAAGCGGATAAAATCATCCGCTTCGCTACTTGCTCATAACCGAATAACTGCTCCGCAGTATATACGCTTGAATTGTATGTATTGCAAATATTTTGAATCTCAAAATATTATAGCAAAGAAAAAGCAGAACGTAAAGTAAAAATCTCAGCTTCTTCCCTATGTTCTACTTTTTTTACATTCTGGCTCTGATTTCATCCATAAACTTTGTGAAATATGCTCCGCCAGAACATTACATTTCTTTTTCTCACTATTTCGCAGTAGTACTTCCAAATCCACCATTGCGAATTTCTGTAGCATCATCATCTACTGTGATTCCATACTCTACAAAGATTCCCTGCATGAATCCTGTATCTGCCGGGATTGTAAGAGTTTTGTTTTCATTGGAATCATTTGTGATCTTTGAAAAAATGTGGCCTTCATTATCTGAATAGAAATAATCACTGTCAATGATACCAACTGTGTTGTTAAGCTGAAGACGGTATTTAAATCCCAGTCCGCTTCTCGGATAACATTTCAGCACCCATTCCGGCTGCATTTCCACCCGGATTCCTGTCGGGATCTTTACTGTTTCGCCTGGTTTCAGAGTAAATTCTGCCGGTGCGAAGAAGTCATAGCCGGCACTTCCTGCTGTTGCTCTCTTCGGCAGACGGATAGCCTCATATACTTTCTCCGCTTCTTCCTGAGACTGTGCGAAGGTATCGATCCAGTCTGCTGTAAAGCGTTCTTTGCTTACTTTATGAAATTTCGCGATTCGTTTCATCTGTTTTTCCTCCTGTCTGGTCATGCAAAGCTAAAACTCCTGCTTCGCAGTACACTCATAGCTGAATATTTGTAATCATGACTGATTCAGTAAAAAAGCAGTTCAGGTACACCTGACGCATACTTGAACTGCCTGTATATTTCTTATTTATGCAATACGACTTTTCCTTCATGAAGAGTTTTGGGAACATCGATCACTCTCTGATTGCTGGAACCTTTCCATTTAAGGGAAAGTTCTTTCTTGTCCACCTCAAATTCACCGTCTACGCAGACATCCAGATAACGCGCGATCTCTTCTTTGCAGATCTCCTCCCAGAGGAAACCTGTATAAAGCCAGATTGTTTTACCCGGATATCTCTTTCTGATCTCCTTCGCAAAGGCTGTTACCTCAGTGATATTTGCCGGGTGCAGTGGATCTCCACCTGAAAAGGTAATTCCACTCACATAATCCTTATCCAGTTCCGCAAAAATCTCCTTGCGTTCTGCCTCACCGAAAGGCAGTCCGCCGTTTGGATCCCAGGTGACAGGATTCTGGCACTCCGGACAGCAGTGATTGCATCCTGCCACCCAGAGCACTACACGAAGTCCGTCGCCATTAAGCATATCGTCCTTGGTAATATTGTGATATCTCATAATTTTTTACGCTTCTTCCGGTACATCCTTCATGCTGAAACTGATTCTTCCCATCTTGTCTTTGCCAAGGCAGATAACCTTAACTTTATCACCAAGTGTGAGAACATCCTCAACACGATTGATTCTTTCTTTACAGATCTTGGAAATGTGTACCATTCCCTCTTTACCCGGTGCAAATTCAACGAATGCACCAAACTCTTTGATGCTGACAACTTTACCTGTAAAGATCTGTCCTGCTTCAAAATCAGTTGCAATGATCTTAACCATGTTAGCTGCCTCATCCATGCTCTTCTGATCAACTCCACAAATAGATACCGCACCTTCGTCTGTGATATCAATCTTAACACCTGTACGCTCGATGATCGTATTGATAGTCTTTCCTCTCTGACCTACAACATCACCGATCTTCTGAGGATCGATCTGGATCTGGATGATCTTCGGAGCATATTCGCCTACAGCTGTACGGGGAGCTGCGATGCATTTCTCCATAACTTCTGTCAGGATATATTCTCTAGCTTCTTTTGTACGTCTGATTGCTTCTTCTACGATCGGTCTTGTCAGTCCATGAATCTTGATATCCATCTGGATTGCTGTGATACCATCATGAGTTCCGGCTACCTTGAAGTCCATATCTCCGAAGAAGTCTTCAAGTCCCTGGATATCTGTCAGAACGATGTAATCATCATCTGTATCGCCTGTTACCAGACCACAGGAAATACCTGCTACCGGTTTTTTGATCGGTACACCGGCTGCCATCAGAGACATTGTGGATGCACAGATACTTGCCTGAGAAGTAGAACCATTGGATTCAAATGTCTCAGATACAGTACGGATCGCATATGGGAATTCCTCTTCGCTTGGAAGTACAGGAACTAATGCTCTTTCAGCAAGTGCACCATGTCCGATCTCACGACGTCCCGGTCCTCTGGATGGTTTTGTCTCACCTACAGAATAGGACGGGAAATTGTAGTGATGCATATATCTCTTTGAAGTTTCAAATTCGTCAAGTCCGTCAAGCTTCTGTGCTTCTGCAAGAGGAGCCAGAGTTGTGATGGTACAGATCTGTGTCTGTCCACGTGTGAACATAGCAGAACCATGTACTCTCGGGATAATATCTGTCTCTGCTGCCAGAGGACGGATCTGAGTAATGGCACGACCATCAGGACGTTTGTGGTCTTTTAAGATCATCTTGCGGACAGTCTTCTTCTGGTACTGATATACAGCCTCGCCCAGAACTGCAAGCCACTCTTCCTTGTCAGCAAAAGCTTCTTTCAGTTTCTCTGTTACCTGACGGATATTTTCTTCTCTTGTCTGTTTATCGTCAGAGAATACGGCAACTTCCATTTCTGCCGGAGGTACGATTTCTTTGATCGCTGCGAAGAGTTCTTCCGGAACTGCACATGATTCGTAGCTGTGTTTCGGTTTTCCGCATTCTTCTACGATCTTATCGATAAATTTGATGATCTCCTGGTTTACTTCATGAGCTTTATAGATAGCTTCGATCATCTTGTCTTCCGGAACTTCTTTTGCGCCGGCTTCGATCATGATTACTTTCTCTCTTGTGGAAGCTACTGTAAGCTGAAGGTCAGATACATCTTTCTGTGCCATGGTAGGGTTGATGATATATTCACCATTGATCAGACCAACCTGTGTGGTAGCACACGGACCATCAAAGGGGATATCGGAAATGCAGGTTGCAATAGAGGAACCAAGCATAGCCGGAATCTCTGGATTACACTCAGGATCAACAGACATAACCATGTTTACCAGTGTTACGTCGTTTCTGTAGTCCTTCGGAAACAGAGGACGCATCGGTCTGTCGATCACGCGGGAAGTAAGGATTGCATGCTCGCTTGCTTTTCCCTCTCTCTTGTTAAATCCTCCCGGGATTTTGCCTACTGCATACATTTTCTCTTCATATTCAACACTTAACGGGAAGAAATCGATTCCTTCTCTTGGCTCTTTAGATGCTGTTGCTGTAGATAATACTGTAGTATCACCATAGTGCATTAATGCTGCACCGTTTGCCTGTTTTGCAACGCGGTTAATATCTACTGTTAAGGTTCTTCCGGCTAATTCCATGGAATAACTTTTGTACATACGTTCATTCTCCTTTTTTCATAATTCTGTTGTCATTTTCTGTTACCGTTCACTGCATGTCCGGTAACTACTTTATTCTTTTCAAATTTGTCTGTTCCGTCTGCTGACAATCTTGTCCATCAACGTTCAGACTTTTTATGAAATTGTCACATTAAAACAGGAGTCCGAAACAACTGAAAAAACTACTTTTCAGGCAAATATATCTGCCTGTTTTGTTACTTTCATATACAAAATAATCTTTTCAGTAGTCTCGGAAATAACTCCTGTCATGTTTCGCAGCTTCTGAATATGCAGATGCAGTCGAAACAACAAGCCACCGCAATCCTGAAAAACACCATATTTTACAGAACTGCCATATACATAAAAAGGGAGGCGGATGGAAATCCGCCCCCTTCCGCATACTAAAAGGCTATTATTTTCTTAAGCCTAATTTTTCAATCAGTGCACGGTATCTTTCGATGTCTGTTTTCTTCAGGTAAGCTAACAGTCCACGTCTCTGACCTACCATTTTCAGAAGACCACGTCTGGAGTGATGATCTTTATGGTTGCTCTGTAAATGCTCTGTAAGTTCCTGAATTCTTGCTGTAAGAACTGCTACCTGTACTTCCGGTGATCCTGTATCGCCTTCAGTTCTTGCATATTCTTTCATGATCGCTGCTTTCTTTTCTTTTGAAATCATTGTGATTTCCTCCTGTATTCTATAATTATTATTGATTGACCGCCACACATTAAGAGATGGTCGGAGCGTCCGGTCCCTGAACATGGGCTAAATTCACCTTGGTTAGTATAGCACATTGATTCTGGCGTGTAAACCTCTTTTTTACAAAGTTTCAAAATATTCCTGTCCCTTCACAGCATCCCTCTCCAGCTGTGCCTTCAGTGCCTCCAGCGAAGAAAACTTCTGTTCAGGTCTGAGGAATTTTTTGAAATCTACCTTGCAGTATTCCCCATACAGATCTTCATTGCAGTCAAACAGATATGTTTCCACACCAATAAACTTCTCGCCGCCAACAGTAGGCTTATGACCTACATTGGTAATTCCCTGATAACTTCTGTCTCTGAAATGGGATACTGTGATATAAACCCCGTTTGGAGGCATCAGTTTCTCTACCGGAGGGATCAGGTTGGTGGTCGGAAGCAGATATTTATGTCCCATTCCACGTCCATGTTCAACGATTCCTTCTACTGAGAAATCTGTTCCCATAAGGAAACGGAATTTTTCCATATTTCCTCTGTTCAGTTCTTCCCTGACAAAGGTACTACTAATCTTACGGCGTCCGTCCATTTCTTTTGGCAGGACTTCCGTATGAAATCCATATTTCTTTCCGAACTCTTTGAGCATGGCAGGAGTTCCTTTCCGCTCATAGCCAAAACGGAAATCCTCTCCAACTGCCACATAGGAAACCTGCAGATCTCCTATCAATATTTCTTTTATAAAATTCTCTGCTTTCATGTGCCGTATTTTCTCTGTGAGCGGACATTCCAACAGTATATCCACTCCCATTTCTTCCAATATACGACATCTCTCTTCCTTTGTGAGGATTGTTCTTGAGACAGTTCCAAGCGCAAGTACAACCGCCTGTGCACCTTCCTGTTTCTGCTCAATAATTTTCTCAACCAGTTTCTGATGTCCGCGGTGTATGCCGTCAAACTTCCCAAGTGTTACCGCACTGTGTGAAATTCTGGGAAAATCATTCTCAATCCTTAAATATTCCATCATGTCTCCTAAAACATTTTTACAGGGAAATACCTGTTTCTTTTCTCATCCCACTGGTAAACTCCGGCAAAACTGCCTTCACTGCTGCACATACGTATCCATCCGTTTTTCTCCTGTGCATCGACCAGTGCCTGTACAAGAGGATTTCCATTAGCCAGAAGTCTGTCCCCTTCTTTTGTACAGCATACCCTTGGATACTCTGCAAGAATCTCCTCAATACCGAGGATTTTACTCTCTATGGTTCCTTCCTGCACTGCCTCTTCTGTCTGCGCCAGGGTAATGGCATCATCCAGTGTAAATCTGCCCACCTTTGTCCGCAAAAGACTTTCCATGGCAGCTCCACAGCCCAGCTTTTCCCCTATATCATGGCACAGAGTACGGATATAGGTTCCCTTGCTGCAGGTCACACGAAAACGCACCAGCGGAAAACTGATATCCAGAATTTCTATCTCATAAAAATGTACAGGTCTTGGTTTACGCTCCACAGTCTTGCCCTCTCTGGCAAGTTCATAGAGTTTCTTTCCATTGACCTTCAGTGCTGAATACATTGGCGGCACCTGCATATAGTCTCCCACAAAAGAACTGACCACTGTGCAAAGCTCTTCTTCTGTAACGGAAAGCTCTGTAGTCTGTGAGAGAACAGTTCCGCTCATATCCTGGGTATCCGTAACAACACCCAGACGCATCACTGCCTCATAGGTTTTCTCTTTATCTGTGATCATATCCACCAGACGGGTTGCTTTTCCCAGAGCCACCGGGAGCACTCCTTCTGCATCCGGATCAAGAGTTCCGGTATGTCCGATTTTCTTCATATGAAGGATTCCCCGAAGCTTTGCCACCACATCATGGGAAGTGAATCCTTTTTCCTTACGGATTACAATTACTCCATCCATCAGACTTCCTGCTCCTGAAACTGTTTGCAAATCTGTTCTGTCACATTGTTGATCACATCATACACAGAACCCTGAAGATCACATCCGGCTGCTCTCATATGACCGCCGCCGCCAAAATATACTGCAATCTTGCTTACATCCACATTTCCGTTGGAACGCAGGGAAACTTTGAAAGCCTGAGTTTCCACTTCATAGATAAACATGGCAACTTCCACTCCCGCTGTAAGACGAAGCTGACTGACGATACCGTCCAGATCCTTGCCATCCACACCATAGAACTCCATGTCCCTTTTTTTAAGATATCCGATAATACATTTTCCATCCAGAAGCAGGATACTCTCTGCAAGAACACGCCCCATTACCTGATTCTGCACATAAGTTTTCTGATAGAAAGATTCGTCAATGATCTTACTGAAATTGAATCCTGTCTTCATCAGTTCCCCGGCAATACGCATGGTCTCCGGTGAAGTTGAAGAGTACTGAAATACCCCTGTGTCATGAACCATTCCCGTATAGATCGGCACTGCAATGGTACGGACCACTTTCTCAGGATCAAAAAGCCCATAGAGAACTTCACAGGCAGAGCTTACCTCTCCCCTGATATGATTCACCTGTGCAAATCCGGAGTTACTGATATGATGATCAATACATGCTGTTCTTTTTGCAGTGTCAAAGTATGGACCTGCAATGGCAAGTCTGTCTCTTGCACTTACATCACAGGTAACAAAAAGGTCATACTCTTTGTCACCGTCCAGCTCTGTTTTAATCTCATCCATACAGTCAATATGTCCGAAAACAGGTTTGGGATTATCCAGGTACACATCTGCCTGAATTTCCGGATAATAGGTTTTTACATATAAATATAACGCCATACAGGAACCAACGCAGTCACCATCCGGACGGATATGTCCGCCGATTCCCATTGTTTTCACACCTTCCAGTATTTCCGCAATATTTTCCATGTTCTCATCCTCTTTTAATTCTCATCCTGCTCCTCATCCTGTCTGTGGGAGTTGCTGTCTTTCTTGGTAACATCATCAATAAGCTTTGACATATTTACACCATACTCAATAGATTCGTCCAGGATAAAACGGATCTCCGGTGTATTTCTCAGGTTTAAATTACGCGCCAGCTGGCGTCTGATGTAGCCTTCTGCACTGTTCAGACCTTTGATCGTCGCTTCCTTTGCTTCTTTTTCACCCAGCACACTGATATATGCTCTGCAGGTTTTCAGATCAGAAGCCACTTCTACAGCCATGACAGAAGTCATCGGATGAATACGCGGGTCCTTGATCTCGTTGCGGATAATGGTGCTGAGCTCCTTCTGGACTTCCCCATTGATCCGGGTATTCTTAATACTGTTTTTTCTCATTTTAAGTTTTACTCCTATATATCCGGCAATTCTGTCAAATACTGTGAGCAATCCGGATCATCGACTATCCTGATCACATTATTTTCTGAATTACCACAATCAAGTCAAGGTGCGCACCACACTGTACCTGACACTATGAATCGCGCACCCTACCTTTATAAACCATTACTATCTCGGTACTTCTACCATGATATAAGCTTCTACTTTATCTTCCTCTTTCACATCGTTAAATCCGTCAAATACAAGGCCACATTCGTATCCTGCCTTAACTTCCTTAACATCGTCTTTGAATCTCTTCAGGGATGCAAGCTCACCTTCAAATATCTGCTCGCCTTCTCTGGAAATACGAACCTTGCAGTTTCTCTGGAAGATACCATCCAGAATATAGCTTCCTGCAATCGTACCAATACCGGATGCCTTGAACAGCTGACGCACTTCCGCATGACCGATAACTTTCTCCTCAAATATAGGATCAAGCATACCCTTCATGGCAGCTTCTACATCTTCGATTGCCTGATAAATAACTCTGTACAGACGAAGATCTACACCTTCCTGCTCAGCAAGCTGTTTTGCGGTTGCATCCGGACGGACATTAAAGCCGATAATGATCGCATTTGATGTAGCCGCAAGACTTACGTCAGACTCATTGATCGCACCAACACCGCCATGGATCACCTTTACAACCACTTCTTCGTTGGAAAGTTTGGTCAGACTCTGTTTTACAGCTTCCACAGATCCCTGTACATCTGCTTTGACAATGAGCGGAAGTTCCTTCAGATCGCTTGCCTGAATCTGATCAAAGAGATTATCCAGAGATAATTTGCCCTTAGTCTCCTCAAGAAGACGGTTCTTGTTCTCAGATACAAATGCACCTGCAAAGTTCTTGGCTTCCTTATCACTGTCAAATGCAAGAAGAATTTCACCTGCATTCGGCACATCACCAAGTCCCAGGATTTCTACAGGAGTAGAAGGACCTGCTTCTTTAATCCTGCGTCCCTTATCATCCATCATGGCACGAACCTTACCATTGCATGCTCCTGCTGCAATAAAGTCTCCCACATGAAGAGTACCTTTCTGGACAAGGATCGTGGCAACCGGACCTTTACCTTTATCAAGCTGAGCCTCGATTACAAGACCTCTTGCGGAACGGTTCGGATTTGCCTTTAATTCACATACCTCGGCTGTAAGAAGGATCATCTCAAGAAGAGTATCGATTCCCTCTCCTGTATGTGCGGATACAGGAACAAAAATCGTACTTCCGCCCCAGTCTTCCGGAATCAGTTCATATTCAGAAAGTTCCTGTTTTACACGCTCAATATTAGCACTTGGCTTATCAATCTTGTTGATTGCAACTATGATCTCAACGCCTGCCGCCTTCGCATGGCTGATAGCCTCTACTGTCTGAGGCATCACACCATCATCAGCTGCTACAACCAGAACTGCAATATCTGTGGAGTTTGCACCACGCATACGCATAGCTGTGAAAGCTTCATGTCCAGGTGTATCCAGGAATGTGATCTTCTGTCCGCCAACCTCTACTACAGAAGCACCGATATGCTGTGTGATACCGCCGGCTTCTCCACGTGTTACATTTGTCTTACGGATTGCATCCAGAAGAGATGTTTTACCATGGTCAACGTGCCCCATAACACAGACTACAGGTGGTCTTGAAACCATATCTTTTTCGTCTTCTTCATCCTCTTTGAGGAGTTCTTCGATAACGTCTACCTTCTCTTCCGGTTCTGCGATGATATCATATTCCAGAGCAATCTCCTGAGCTTTCTCAAAATCGATCTCATGGTTTACGGTAACCATCATACCCTGCATAAAGAGCTTCTTCACAATTACTGACGGCTGCATTTTCATAGCTTCTGCCAGTTCGCGGATCGTCATCTTCTCCGGAAGTGTGATTTCCTTAACCTCAGGTTTCTTCTCTTCCTGTTTTGGCTGCGGAGCCGGTTTCTGCAGAGCTTTCGGGATTCTGGAATTCTTATTGAATCCACCCTGATTTGGTCTGCGTCCGCCACTCTGTGTCTTATCAAAATCTTTTTTCTTGTTTTTGTTCTCTCTGTCTCTTTCTCTCTTGCTGTCTTTGGAAGTCTTTGTCAGTTCCGGTGCAAATGCCATATCGTCATTCTTTCTTGTATTCTGGCGCTGTCCCTGACGTCCCTGACTGCCACCGAAGCGTCCGTCACGTCCTTCACTTCTGTTTCCGTCCGGACGACCCTGGCCATTGCCCTGCGGTCTTCCTCCCTGACGGTTTCCATCTCCCTGTGGTCTTCCCTGGCCGAAACGTCCTCCCTGACGATTTCCATCACCCTGGAATCTTCCGCCCGGACGGCCCTGACCATCGCCCTGGGATCTTCCCTGTCCGAAACGTCCTCCCTGGCGGTTATCTCCCTGGGATCTTCCCTCGCCCTGAGGTCTTCCCTGACGGTTTCCATCGCCCTGGTTTCTTCCCTGGCCAAAACGTCCTCCCTGGCGGTTATCTCCCTGGGATCTTCCTTCACCCTGAGGTCTTCCCTGACGGTTCTGTCCGTCCGGTCTTCTGTTGCCTGTACCTGGGCGGTCATTATTATTTCTTCTTGGTCTGTCACCGTCTGTTCTTGAACTGTCGGAATTTCTTCCTTCTGCATTTCTTGGTGAACCTGTTCTCTCGCCTTCAGCTTTCACAGGTTTCTTTCTTGTTTTTCCTCCGTCACTTGCATTCTGTGCATGAAAAACGCGGATAATATTTTTTTTCTTTTTAGGTGTTTCAGTTTTATCTCCTTCTGATTTTGCTGTTACAACCTTTTCTTCTGTCTTGGGAGTCTCCAATTTCGCAATATGCTCCTTTCCCCTGTTATTATTGTCTTTTCTGAATCTATTCTTTACTTCCGAAACCGCAGGCTCATCCACCATACTCATATGGCTTCTCACATCAACGCCTTTTGATTTCAGAAACTCGATCACTTCTCTGTTCTGTCGTCCAAGCTCTCTGGCCAGCTCATGTACTCTTAATTTTGACAATCGCTATACCTCCTTCATGATTGCTTTCGCAAAGTTCTCATCCTGGACAGCCAGACAGGCGCGGTACTCCTTTCCCATTGCTCTGCCTAAGCTCTCTTTATCTGAGAAGAAGAAAATCGGAACTTCATAAAAACTGCACATATTCCTGAATTTCTTCTTTGTATTCTCGGAGGCATCCTCAGCAACGATCACAAGCAGTCCTTTTCCGGTCTTTACAGATTTCTCTGTGGAAAATTCTCCGCTTACGGTCTTGCCTGCTTTGGTAGCCAGCCCTATCAGCGACAGTACTCTGTTATTTTTCAATATCTTCCAGCTCCTTCTTAAGTCGTTCGTATACCTCATCCGGAACCGCAGTTTTCAGTGAACGCTCAAGTCCATGATTTTTAATCGCTTTATCCAGACATTCTCTGGAAAGACACAGATATGCGCCTCTGCCGTTTTTCTTACCGGTAGTATCAAGCACGATCTCATCTTCTGTAGTCTTAAGAACTCTGAGCATCTCTTTCTTACTTTTCATTTCCCTGCAGCCGGTACACTGGCGCATGGGAATCTTATTCTTCGTCTTCATTCTCTCCTGCTTCCTGAGCCTGTGGCTCTTCTTCTACAGGAACTTCCTCTGAAACTTCTTCTGCTTCAGTTTCTTCTGTCAGGGAATCTTCTGCTGAAGTTTCCTCTGCTGATGCCTCAGCTGCATCTTCTGCAGTCTCGTCATCATCATAATCATAGAAATCTCCGGCTTCTTTTGCCTGAGTCTCACTCTTGATGTCAATCTTAAATCCTGTAAGTCTTGCAGCAAGACGTGCATTCTGACCTTCTTTACCGATTGCAAGGGACAGCTGATAATCAGGAACAACTACCAGAGCTGTCTTCTCATCAGGATCTGCCATAACTGCGATAACCTTTGCAGGGCTCAATGCATTCTCGATCAGAATCGCAGGATTCTCATCCCAGTTGATGATATCGATCTTCTCACCGCGAAGTTCCTCAACTACTGCATTGACACGTGCGCCGTTCATACCTACGCATGCACCAACTGCATCTACATCCGGATCGTTGCTCCATACAGCGATCTTTGTACGGGAACCGGCCTCACGTGCGATGCTCTTGATCTCAACAGTTCCGTCTTTTACTTCTGCAACTTCTGACTCAAAGAGACGTTTCACAAGTCCCGGATGAGTTCTGGATACCAGAATACGAGGTCCCTTCGGGGTATCCTTGACTTCAAGAATATACACCTTAATTCTCTCTGTCGGCTGGAAGGTTTCCCCTTTCACCTGTTCATTCTCACTTAATACTGCATCTGCCTTACCAAGATTGATGCTTACATTCTTGCCCATCACACGCTGTACAATACCGGTTACTACTTCTTTCTCTTTTCCATAATATTCATCATACAGCACTTTACGTTCTTCCTCGCGGATTTTCTGCAGGATAACGTTCTTTGCATTCTGTGTCGCAATACGTCCGAATTCCTTAGACTGGATCGGAACCTGTATCATGCCTCCGATCTCAGCTCTTGATGTGATCTTCAAAGCATCTGCCAGAGAAATCTCCATTGCAGGATCCTCTACGTATTCTACGATACTTCTGTCTGCATACACTGAAAAATCGCAGGTTTCCGGATTAATAGTTACATGTACATTGTCAGCTTTTCCAAAATGGTTTTTGCAGGCCTGGATCAGAGACTGCTCAATTGCCTCAAGCAGAGTATCTTTGCTGATACTCTTCTCCTTTTCAAGGATATCCAGTGCCTCCTTTAACTCTCTGCTCATTTTTTTCTTATCCTCCCGAATTAACTAAAACTCTATTGCGAGGCGTATCAGGGCTGTGTCTTTCTTATCAAAAACACGCTCGGTTCCATCCTCATCGATTGTCACACTGTTACTATCATATGCGGTCAAAATCCCGCAGAACTCTTTTTGCTTCTCGATTGGCCGGTAGGTACGGATTTCCACCAGTTTTCCCATGTTTCTCTCAAAGTCTTTGTCTTTCTTCAGCGGTCTGTCCAGTCCCGGCGAACTGATCTCCATGATATAACTGTCTTCGATAAAATCATTCTCATCCAGTTTGTCACTGAATGCTCTGCTGACTGTCTCGCAGTCATTTACTGTAATTCCGCCTGGTTTGTCAATGTATCCTCTCAGATACCAGTTACCTGCTTCCTTCACATATTCTACATCAACCAGTTCAAAGCCGTTAAGTTCTACGATCGGTGCCAGAAGTTCCTCTGCGCGCTTTTCATACTCTTCCCGTCTGCTCATTTTCCCACCTGCCTTTCCATGCAACAAATAAGAGTGGGCTCACGCCCACTCCTTTGTCAACAAGTTCTAATTTAGATGTATTGTAACACCAATTTCCGGCAATTGCAAGGCTTTTCCTGCAAAAACCTTGATTTTAGCGGATTTGTTGGTTTTATATACGTGGTTTTGTTCCTTTACTGTCCCGTTTGGACAGTTTTATCCTGTTGAGAACATAGGGTTTATCATGGTAAGTAATGGTATATTCCTGACGGCTTTCCAGAAGATATGCATGATCCAGCTTATCTCCTTCTGCCAGTTTCATTCCACGCACCCCGATAGATGTTTTCTTCATAGCAGAAATATCCTGTTTCTGAAATCTTAAGAAATATCCGCCTTCACTCTGGAATACCACCTGTTCCATTTCATCCGCAGAACCCACAAAAATCAGAGAATCCTCTTCAGCAAGTTTCGTAGACACGATCGTTCTCTTCGCCACATCAAACTCTGCACCACTCACCAGCTTGCACATGGATGCAGCAGTGACAAACAGAAGTGTATTTTCTTTTACAGATGCCAGTGGTGCTACATAGAGCATACGTTCCTGTGCACTGTCATAATTGCTCAGATTATCTGCCGGTGTCCCCTTATCCCTGAAACGAACCAGCGGAATATCTGCCACCTTGATACTGTGCATCTTTCCATTATCTGTAAAGATACAGATCTTATCTGTATTCATACAGTTAAACACATATTTGTTCTCTGCATTGGCAGCTTCTTTATTTCTCTCATATGCAGACTTATCAATGGTCCGCATATATCCGAAGCGGTCCATAAGGAATGTGACTTCCATTTCTTCCATCTTCTTTTCCTCATAGACAACTTCTTCTGCATTCTCGATCACTGTGCGGCGTTTCGTACCGTATTCTTTCTTAATCTGATCCAGTTCTTTCATGATCACTTCTGCCATGGAATCATAATTATTCAGGATATCTTCATAAATGGCAATGTTCTTCATTGTTTCTGCATAGTCTGCCTGAAGTGCCTCGATCTCCAGACCGATCAGTTTGTACAGACGCATATCCAAGATCGCAGCTGCCTGTTTTTCTGAGAAATGCAGCTTCTGCGCAGCTTTCTCGCTTGATTTGCTCTTGAACCTGATTCCTTCTGTCACACCGTCAACCAGGCATTTCTTTACCTGTTCTCTGTTCTTGCTTCCTCGCAGGATCTCGATGATCAGGTCGATCACATCACATGCTTTGATCAGACCTTCCTGGATTTCTTTCTTCTCCTGCTCTTTATTCAGAAGTGTGGTGTACTTTCTGGTCGTGACATCGAATACGAAATCTACGTGATGCTCGATCACCTGCTTCAGACTCAGAGTCTCCGGTCTGCCATCCGCAACTGCCAGCATGTTCACGCCAAAAGTATCTTCCAGCTTTGTCTTCTTATAGAGCATATTTGTAAGGTTCTCTACATCTGCATCACGCTTCAGATCAAGAACAATACGGATTCCCTCTTTGGAAGACTGATTTGAAATATCTACGATATCTGTTGTCTTCTTGTTTTCCACAAGAGACGCAATATCATTCAGGAATTTTCCGATATTTGCACCGATCATTGTGTAAGGAATCTCTGTGATCACAAGCTGCTGTCTGCCGCCTTTGAGCTTCACTGTCTCCACTTTACCTCTGACACGGAGCTTCCCTGTTCCTGTCTCGTAAATCCTGAGCAGATCATCTTTATTTACTACCAGACCGCCTGTCGGAAAGTCCGGTCCTTTGAGATAGCGCATCAGCCCTTTGACACTGATGTCGTTATTCTTCATATATGCCTTTACCGCATCTACCACTTCACCCAGATTGTGAGGCGGAATACTGGTTGCCATACCGACTGCGATGCCGTCTGCTCCGTTTACCAGCAGATTCGGGATTCTGACAGGAAGTACCACCGGTTCCTTCTCTGTCTCGTCAAAGTTCGGCATAAAATCTACTACATTCTTATCCAGATCTTCGAGGAAGACATCCTGTGTCAGTTTCTCCAGTCTGGCTTCTGTATATCGCATGGCAGCTGCACCGTCACCCTCGATGGAACCGAAGTTCCCATGTCCGTCGACCAGTGTTTTGCCTTTCTTAAAATCCTGAGCCATTACCACAAGTGCTTCGTAGATAGAACTGTCACCATGGGGGTGATATTTACCCATGGTATCACCTACGATACGGGCACATTTTCTGTATGGTCTGTCATAACGGATACCCAGTTCATACATATCATACAGAGTTCTTCTCTGTACAGGCTTCAATCCGTCACGCACATCCGGCAGGGCTCTGGAGATAATAACACTCATGGCATAATCTATATAGGATTTCTGCATGACCTCCGCATAGTCGGTGGGAATCACATTCTCCTGTTTTGTTTCCATTTAATCTCTTTCCTCCATCTCAGACACATATCCATGTATCTGTCTTAATTTCCACATAACACTCCGGCGAAATCAGATGTCCAGCTCTGCATCCTGTGCATGCTCATAGATAAATTTCTTTCTCGGCGGAACATCGCTTCCCATCAGGATTTCTGTCACGCTCGATGCAAGTCTCGCATCCTCAATCTCCACTCGCTTCATCATTCTTGTCTCCGGATTCAGAGTAGTCTCCCAGAGCTGCTCCGCATCCATCTCGCCCAGACCTTTATACCTCTGAAGAGTAAAGCTTCCCGGCTTATGGGCACGCCTGTATCTCTCCAGGGCCTTATCATCATACAGGTATTCCTCCTGCCCCTTCTTAGGCATGACTTTATATAATGGCGGCATGGCAATATACACATGTCCCTCAGTGATCAGATCCGGCATAAAACGGTAAAATAAAGTAAGGAGCAGTGTGGAAATATGCGCCCCATCCACATCGGCATCAGCCATGATCACAATCTTATCGTAACGAAGCTTCGTAATGTCAAAGTCATTTCCGTATCCTTCGGAGAATCCGCATCCGAATGCATTGATCATGGTCTTGATCTCCGCATTGGCAAGCACTTTGTCAATGGTTGCTTTCTCTACATTCAGGATCTTACCTCTGATAGGAAGGATTGCCTGATAATTACGGTTGCGGGCAGTCTTTGCGGAACCTCCCGCAGAATCTCCCTCTACGATAAAGATCTCACACTGGGAAGGATCCTTTTTCTCACAGTTTGCCAGCTTTCCGTTAGAGTCAAAGGAATATTTCTGCTTTGTCAGAAGATTGGTCTTTGCCCTCTCTTCTGTCTTGCGGATTTTGGCAGCTTTCTCCGCACAGGAAAGGATGGTCTTAAGAGTCTCCAGATTTCTGTCAAAATAGAGTACCATCTGCTCTCCTACAACCTTTCCGGTTGCGCGTGATGCATCCTGATTATCCAGCTTTGTCTTGGTCTGTCCCTCGAAACGCGGTTCCGGATGCTTGATGGAAACAACTGCTGTCATTCCGTTACGGATATCTGCACCTGTGAAGTTCGGATCCTTGTCTTTAAGAACGCCGATCTCTCTCGCATAAGTATTCATGACTGTAGTAAATGTAGTCTTAAATCCAGTCAGATGAGTACCGCCCTCTGCATTGTAAATGTTATTACAGAAGCCCAGTACATTCTCACGGAATTCATTGGTAAACTGGAATGCCACCTCTACCTGAATACCGTCTGCTTCCCCTTTCAGGTAAACCGGATCATGCAGAACTTCCGCACTGTGGTTCAGGTCCTTGATAAATCCAATGATACCGTCCGGCTCATGATAGGTAATATCCTCAACTTCTGCGCCTCTTTTATCCTCAAAACGAATAGTCAGTTCCGGATTCAGGTATGCAGTCTCATGAAGTCTGCTCTTTACTTCTGTTGCTGAGAATCTTGTCTTCTCAAAAATCTCCGGATCCGGGAGGAAATTGATACTGGTTCCGGTCTGTCTGGTCTTACCCAGCTTCGGCAGCAGCCCTTCCTCAAGTTCAATGGTCGGAATTCCCCGTTCATAGTGATCATGATGCACATATCCGTCACGACTGATCTTAATGTCCAGATATGTAGACAGGGCATTTACAACCGAAGAACCTACTCCATGAAGTCCTCCGCTGGTCTTATAGGCAGAATTATCAAATTTACCGCCTGCATGAAGAGTTGTAAATACAAGTCTCTCTGCAGACACTCCTTTCTCATGCATATCTACCGGAATCCCTCTTCCATTATCCGTAACCGTACAGGAACCATCCTTCTCCAGAATCACATGGATCAGGCTGCAGTATCCTGCCAGATGTTCATCTACTGCGTTATCTACGATCTCATAAATGAGATGATTTAATCCTTTTCGTGAAACACTTCCGATGTACATTCCCGGACGCTTACGAACCGCCTCCAGACCTTCCAGGACAGAGATGCTCCCTGCATCATAGGTGTTTTTCTTTGCCATGTCTGTTACATTTCCTTTCTTTCTATATATCAACATCAACCAGATTGCTTACTGCAAATCAGGAAATAATTTTTACGTTGCAAACGTTTGTTCGTATTATAACCGAATTTTTATTTTTTTTCAAGCCTAAACCTTCCTTGTCAATGGAATAAAACACAAAAAAATAATCAGAACCGAAATTCTGATCCTTTTCTGCCTGTAAGCCTGTTCTGTTATAATTTGAGTGCATTTATCTTATCATTGGTTTTTTCAACTGTCAACTTTTTCTTTCTATTCAGCTATAAATCTTCTGAACGCAAAAAATAACCAGAGCCTAAGCTCTGGTTAAATTCTCACTATTTTGTAGCAGCCAGTACGGGAATCGAACCCGTGTTTTCGCCGTGAGAGGGCGACGTCTTAACCCCTTGACCAACTGGCCATTTGTTTGTCTGTCGTTTGCTCTTCGCTGTCGACTCATTTAATATACACCATCTTTTTCTAAAATGCAAGTACTTTTTTTAAAAAATTTAAATTTTTTTATTTTTCGCGAATTTTCCCCTCAGAAAAGCCCGTACTTACAGGTTTTCTGCGTAAAAAAACTTTTTATCAATCTATAATAATCGAAACATAGCATAAAAGGAAATGCCATGTTTCATATAATCACATGGCATTTCCCAGTTATTTATTTCTGTTTCTGACTGTTTCTTATTCCTCTATATCCTCCGCAGGCTCTGCCGGAATGAATACGCGGGATTTCTTTTCTTCGTGTTTATGAAGTGCTGCTTTCTCAGTTGCCTCAATACAGAATTCCATCTGAGAGTTAATCTGGGCTTTGCCTCGTTTATCCGGCTTCACATAAGTTCCATCCGGCTGCAGGATATGAGCTTTTACATTATCCTTAAACTCCAGATCAAGTACATGCTCCAGCTCTTTCTTAATCTTCTCATCTTCCACAGGGAAAACAATCTCTACCCTGCGGTCAAGGTTACGCGGCATCCAATCCGCACTTCCCATATAGATTTCCGGGTTTCCGCCGTTTTCAAAATAGAAAATACGACTATGCTCCAGAAATTCCCCTACAATAGAACGGACATGAATATTCTCACTGATTCCCGGCACTCCTACTTTCAGACAGCAGATACCCCTTACCAGAAGCTCCACCTGAACTCCGCAGGAAGATGCATAATACAATCCAGCAATAATCTTCGGATCACAGAGAGAATTCATCTTTGCGCGGATTAACGCCGGAAGTCCTTTCTTCGCATTCTCTGCCTCACGTTCAATCAGGCTTAAGAACCTGTCCTTCATCCAGATTGGTGCTACGATCAGCTTATTCCAGCTTTTCGGTTCAGAATATCCGGAGAGCATGTTAAATACTGCTGTTGCATCTTCACCAAAACGTTCATCGCAGGTAAAGATACCGCAGTCTGTATAGAGTTTGGCAGTGGAATCATTGTAGTTTCCGGTTGCCAGATGCACATAACGGCGGATTCCTGTCTCTTCCCTGCGCACAACCAGTGTGATCTTGCTGTGTGTCTTAAGGCCTACCAGACCATAAATTACATGACATCCTGCCTTCTCCAGCTTCTTCGCCCATACAATATTATTTTCTTCATCAAAACGTGCTTTCAGCTCTACCAGCACGGAAACCTGTTTGCCGTTTTCTGCTGCCTGCGCAAGGGCAGCAATGATCGGTGAATTGCCGCTGACACGATACAGAGTCTGTTTAATAGCCAGAACATCCGGATCTTTTGCTGCCTGACGTACGAAATTTACAACAGGATCGAAGCTCATATAAGGATGATGCAGGAATACATCGCCCTCACGTATCACCTGGAAAATATCCTTCTCATTCTGAAATTCCGGTACAGGTGCCGGCTGATATCTCGGTGTCTTGTAAGCATCAAAGCCCTCCGCACCATATACTTTCATCAGCATGGTAAGATCCAGAGGTCCGTTTATCTCAAAAACATCTGCCTCTTTGATATCAAATTCCGTCTTCAGGATCTTCAGCAGACGTTCATCCATCTTATCCTCTACTTCCAGACGGATAACCTCACCCCACTGACGTTTCTTTAACTGACGCTGGATCTCCACCAGCAGATCCTCTGCCTCATCTTCATCGATGGTAAGATCCGCATTACGCATAATACGGTAAGGATGAGCACATATTACATCATAACTCAGGAAAAGTTTGTCAATATTTCTTTCAATAATCTCTTCCAGCAGGATCACTGTGGTATCTCCATCCTTCTTTGACGGAATCTGCACCACCCTTGGAAGCACAGACGGAACCTGCACTGTAGCAAACAAAAGCTCTCCTGCTTTATCTTTCTTGTTGAGTTTATCACTCTTCTCCTTCTTGGAGATCAGAGCGCCGATATTCAATGTTTTATTTCTGATCAGTGGAAACGGTCTGGAAGAGTCCATTGCCATCGGTGTAAGTACCGGATATACATTATCCTCAAAGTATCTGTCTACAAATGCACTCTGTGCTTCTGTAAGATTCTCATGGGCTGCCACCAGGTGCATTCCTGCTTTCTCAAGCGCAGGGATCAGAGAACGGTTCAGAGTATTATACTGTACATGAACCAGTTCATGGGTACGGACACTGATTTCTTTTAACTGTTCCTTGGCTGTCATTCCTGCAATGTCTGTTTTATGATATCCTGCATGCACCTGATCCTTAAGAGACGCCACACGCACCATAAAGAATTCATCCAGATTGGATGCGGTAATGCTCAGGAACTTCAGTCTGTCAAATAAAGGAAGATTTTTATCTCTTGCTTCACTCAGAACACGCTCGTCAAATTTGAGCCAGCTCAGCTCACGGTTTACGAAATACTCTTTTTTTTCAAATTTTCCAAGATCCATAAGTTCATCCTCCTTTATGCTCTGCCCTTACGCCTGAGAACCAAACGAATGCCAAATACTTCTTCAAAAAATGCGACTTTATCTTTCAGCAGTCCTAGTTCCAGGGAAATATCCTGTGCGGAATCCACGATCATCTGCAGTTCTCTGTCCTTGAGCGCTGTCTTGATCCCTTTTACTTTCTGATAATGGCTTCTGTCCATGGCATTTGCCAGACGAAGGATCGCAGTCATCTTTGCTACCTTGATATAGCTCTCTCTGTCAATCGCTATTCCCATACTGTAAAGTTCATCGTAGTGAACAAACGCAGAATTATTGAATCTGACCGCACACGCGATCATCTGGCGTTCCAGAGAGGACAGACCGATAATATCTGTGGACATAATGATCTGATAAGAACACTCAGAAACATTTTCCATGCTGATATATTTGCCGCAGTCATGGAGCAGTGCCGCGATCTGCAGTAACAGACGTTCTCTTGAACCCATGCCATGAACTTTCTTCATGCTGTCAAAAATATTCAGGCAGAGATTCATCGTTCCCTGAATGTGACTCTTACTGCTGGAATAGCGTTTCGCGATATTCTTTGAAGTAACCAGAATATCATTCTCGAAATTATGCACACTCTTGATAAATTTCTTTTTCTCTGCAAAATCATAGGCAATTCCATCCAACAGAGAAACACCCGGAGCCCAGAGAGATTCTGCGTTAAAAATATCGATAAAGTTTCTGCACACTACCATAGTCGGCACTACAAGGGACGCATACTCCGGATCGATCTCCATTTCCTGAGCCAGCAGATCAACAGATTTTCCTACCGTATCCTCATAGCGTTTCATAAATTCTTCCCTTGTAATGATCTTATCTTCCATTTCCTCCTGGAAGATCATATCTGTGATGAAATCTCCCATCAGGATCACATTCTTGATATCCTTGTCTTTCAGATATAGACGCTGGAAGCTCATCAGGTCATTTCGGATAAATTCCTCAACCAGCTTGTCATAATGAATGGTTGTTTTCTCCAGTTCCTGCAGACGCTGTCGGATTCTTAAACTTCCCATTTTAAGTCCCTGGGTAGTGACCAGCGCATCTTTGTCAAAGAGGGAAACCTGAAGGCTGCCGCCGCCCACATCCAGGATCGCGGTGCCTTTCTGGATCATCTTTTTGAATCCCTTTTCTATAGCAGCAATTGATTTGTACCCAAGGAAATGCTGTTCTGCACTGCTTAATATTTCTATTTTCATTCCTGTACGCTGATAGATCTGTTCAATGATCAGCAGCGGATTCACAAGTTCTCTGAATGCACTGGTGCCGCAGGCACGATACTCTTCCACCCCAAAGTCCTGCATCAGCCTCTTAAAGTCGTTCAGCACCTCACATAAAACATTCAGCATTTCTGAATCGATCTTTCCGTCAGAATAGACACCCTTTCCGATTTCCAGACTGTATCTGACATCATTCAGTTCACGAAAACCAATTCTTTTTGACATCTCAAAGATCTTCATGCTGACTTCATAAGATCCGATATCAATGGCTGCAAATGTCATGACTGCCATATGCGTTCCCCCTTTACCATTCATCTATTTGCTTTTTTATTCCTTCTCCACACCCAGCAGATGGTCGATAAACTGCTGTGCAGTTCGTCCTGTAAGTCCTCCATGGGAAAGCTCCCACTTATTTGCTTCCAGAAACAGTTCGTCCTCCGGCATGGTAATTCCGTTTCTCTCTGCGAGAGCTTTCACAATTGTCTGGAATTCTTTTTTGCTCGGTGCACCATAATAAATACGGACACCAAAACGATAAACCAGTGAAAGCTTCTCCTGCACTGTATCGGAGGAATGCAGATCGTCATCATCCATGATCTCCAGCTTGTCACTGGATTTCTCTCTTACCAGATGTCTTCTGTTACTTGTTGCATAGATCAGGATATTGTCCGGCTTCTTCTCCAGACCACCCTCGATCACTGCCTTCAGATATTTATATTCGATTTCAAATTCCTCGAATGACAGATCATCCATATAGATAATGAATTTATAGTTTCTGTTCTTGATCTGGGCGATCACATCATTCAGATCCTGAAACTGATGCTTATACACCTCGATAATACGAAGTCCCTCATCATAATAACGGTTCAGGATTCCCTTGATACTTGAGGATTTACCTGTACCCGCATCACCAAAAAGCAGACAGTTGTTTGCCTTTCTGCCTCTTACGAAAGCTTCTGTATTCTCGATCAGTTTCTGCTTCGGGATTTCATATCCGACCAGGTCTTCCAGTTTCACATGAGCGATCCTTGTGATCGGCTGGATCTCCACATTATCATTCTCATCATGGCCTACACGAAAAGCCTTATGTAATCCCAGCTTACCCACACCAAAATCCTTATAAAACTGTACCATATCCTTCATGAATTCCTCTGTGGACTCCGCTGCTGCCAGCGTTTTGCTCAGATCACAGATACGGTCTCTGATACGGGAATTAAACATCTTGCTGTTACTTCCGGTGTTGGTATAATCACCGAGAACCTTACAGCAGGAAATTCCAAATGCCTCATCCAGTACAGTCAGGTCAAAATCATACAGTTCTTTAAACACACCGAAATCATTCAGTGCCAGTTCATTAATACTTCCGTTGACAGCCCCTCTGATCTCACAGGCTGTACTGAATGCATTTTCATTATTTACCAGAAGAAATGTCAGATAACAGTGCCATAAATTTCCGGAAAATCCATAAGCGCCGGCAGTTTCCACCAGTCCGTTGGCACACTCAAAGAACAGCCCTTCCTTTTCTTTCAGATCAGGTGCTTTCTGTTCCCAGGCATTCATCAGTTCTGCCATTTTATCAAGGATTTCTCCATGTTCAAAGTTACGGTATAAGATGCATTCATTTAATCTAGCCATTTTTATTACTTCCTTCTTACCTTGTTGTTTTATCTTATTGTTCTGCTGTGAGTGGTATAATTATTTCGAAAACGATGTACCAGAGTGTGTTTGAAAAATGCTTTACGCAAAATATGCCGCAAAGTGGGACGTGCAGATTGTGGAAATGATTTTTAATAATTTCCCAAAATTCTCATTCTGTCAGCTTCTGCCTCAATTCCTCTCAGGGCATTCTTCACTGCACTGTCCTTTAAATTTCCCTCGAAATCAACAAAAAAACGGTACTGCCAGTTCTTCCCTGTGATCGGGCGGGATTCTATCTTCGTCATATTCAGTCCATTATAAATAATGTGAGACAGCATATTGTAAAGAGTTCCGCTCTCATGATGCAGTTCAAAGAAAATACTGATCTTATGTGCATCCTTCACATAGATTGGTTTCTTACTCACGATCACAAAACGTGTGGCATTCTGTCCGTTATAGCAGATATTCTCAGCCAGGATCTTCAGTCCGTAAAGTTCTCCTGCCTGTCTGCTGGCAATAGCAGCCTGCGTCTTGTCATTGTCTTCTTTTATCTTCTTGGCAGAACCGGCAGTATTTTCCATCTCTTTCTTCTTCCAGTCCGGATGAGATTCCAGATATTTTCCACACTGGGAAAGCGCCTGAGGATGAGAACATACCTGTCTGATATCCTCCAGTTCAGCATCCGGCAGTCCCAGAAGTACATGCTCCGGACGGATAATCTGTTCTCCTACAATACTCAGCTCATACTCTGTAAGAAGATCATAAATATCAGCAACAATACCGGCAGTTGTATTCTCAATGGGAAGTACCGCATAGTCTGCTCTTCCCTCCACAACTGCTTCCATTGCATCGCGCCAGGTTTTTACATGAAAGCTCTCAATATCGTCCTGGAAATATTCCCTCATTGCAGCATAACTGTATGCACCTTCCACACCCTGAAAGACAACTCTTACATCTTTCAACGGAAGTGCATCTACCATTTCCAGCTTCTCATCATCCTCGATTCCATGCTCTGTGAGAAGCTGATACTGTCTCTTACGGCTGATCGCCATGATCTGCTGAAAAAGCTCCTGCGCACCAAGCTGATTAAATTCTCCATGTGCCTTACCTCTCAGGACCTCCAGCTTCTGTCTCTCTCTTTCCGGATCCAGAACCTTCTTTCCTGTTCGTATCTTATATTCTGCAACATCCTCACACACCTTCATTCTCTGTTCAAAAAGACGTATGATATCGCTGTCGATCTTATCTATTTCATTTCTGCATTCCTGTAAATCTATCATTTATGTTATACCTTTTTACTTTCACAAATTCTCTACAATGTCAGTCATCTCTCCGATAAAGGAAAGAGAGCCAAAGGCAATGATCACATCCTGTTCCCCGGCAAGTGAAAAAGCCTCCTCCACTGCATCTTTAATCGTATCCATTGCCTGTACATTGGGATTGTATTCACTGACAGTCTTCGCCAGCTCTCCGGCAGGCAGCGCCCTTATATTATCCGGAGTCTGGATCGTAAGTATCCGGTCTGCAAAGTGCGCAGTTTTCTGAATCACACTTCTGTAATCCTTATCTGCAAACACTCCCATAATATAGATGATCCGTTTTCCCTTAAAATAATGCTCTATTGAAGCTGCCATCATATCCGCAGCAGCAGGATTATGAGCCCCGTCTACCACAAACAGCGGTTTTTTACAGATAACTGTAAACCGTCCGTTCCAGTTTACTGTGCGAAGCCCTTCTTTTTTCTGCTCCGCAGCAGTGGGAAAGCCCAGCTCATCCAATACTTTTAAAGCATTCAGTGCAACTACTGCATTTTCCTTCTGATAAACACCTGCCAGCGGAATCTCATACTCTTCACCCCTGTACCGGATTGTCTGTCCAAAGCAGCTTTCCTTTAGCACCTCTGCCTCAGAAGCATCTGCTATGGTACATTTTGCACCGTGTTCTCTGCTGATCCTCTCGATCACCTGCATTGCTTCCGGCTTCTGTCTGGCAGTCACCACTCTGCAGCCGTCTTTGATGATCCCGGCTTTCTTCTCTGCGATCTGTGCCAGAGTATTTCCAAGAAAAGACATATGATCCATACTGATCGATACCAGCACTGCCAGCAGCGTATTCTTAATAATATTTGTGGCGTCCAGATTTCCGCCCATTCCCACTTCCAACAAAACGAGATCACAATTCTCTTTTTTAAAGAACAGAAATGCCACCGCAGTCTCTATTTCAAATGCAGTGGGATGAGGATAACCATCCTTTGTCATAGCAGCAATAACATCAGACACCTGTGTAATATAAGCAGCAAAGTCCTCTCTGCTGATCCTGCTTCCCGAAACTTCCATCCTGCCTCTGTAGGAATACAGGGTAGGCGAAACATATCTTCCAATGCGATATCCTGCACCGGATAAAACAGAATACAAAAAAGCAATGACAGAACCCTTGCCATTGGTACCGGCTACATGCACATATTTCAGATCATCCTGTGGATTTCCAAGACGTTTCATCAGCTCACGCATATGCTCCAGTCCCAGGACACTGGGAATTTCCCGGGTGATTTTGTCTATGTACTCCCGGCTTTCCTGATAATTCATAATAAACTCCTCTTATTTCCATGAGATCCCCTCCACACGTTCCTTTTGCGCATAAGGCACCTCATTGCTATAGTGTAATAACGTGTTCTCATTATATCCTACGTGTATGTTTTTTTCAAGGCAGGCAATACTAGAATCATAGAAATTTATACAGGAGCGTTACCTATGAAAAAAGCTTTCATTCTCTGCGGTCTGACGGGCTGGTGCATGGAAATCCTCTGGACCGGACTACATTCCATCCTTTCAGGAGAACTTACCATGACAGGAAAAACTTCCCTTTTAATGTTTCCCATTTACGGATGCGGTGCCATCATCCGCCCGCTCTCCGGTAAACTTTCTGCTGTCCCGCTTTTTGTCCGCGGCTGCATTTATACTGTCGGATTTTTCTTCGTGGAATTTATCAGCGGTGCTCTTTTGCGCTGTTTTCATATGTGTCCCTGGGACTACAGCAACACTCCTCTGAATTACCGGGGACTGATAAGACCAGACTACGCTCCCCTCTGGTTCGGAGCCGGACTTTTTTTTGAGAAAATACTTGGAAAACTCTCTTGAAAAAAGCACCTGATTATTATATGATGTTATGAAGGATTAAATAAAAATTCCTGAACCAGTAAAATATGGAGGTATGAAATGAGACACTTAATGAGTCCGCTGGATCTGTCTGTTGATGAGTTAAATACTCTTCTTGACTTGGCCAGCGATATTGAGAAACACCCTGATAAATACGCACATGTCTGTGACGACAAGAGACTTGCAACTTTATTCTATGAGCCAAGCACCCGTACCCGTCTCAGCTTTGAAGCTGCTATGATGAACCTTGGCGGTAAAGTTCTTGGTTTTTCATCAGCTGATTCCAGTTCCGCTTCAAAGGGTGAAAGTGTTGCCGATACAATCCGCGTTGTATCCTGTTACGCTGACATCTGTGCTATGCGTCACCCGAAAGAAGGTGCTCCGTTAGTAGCTTCTATGGCTTCTTCTATTCCTGTTATCAACGCCGGCGACGGTGGTCATCAACATCCTACCCAGACATTAACCGACTTACTTACCATCCGTTCCCTGAAAGGACGTCTGGACAATCTGACCATTGGTCTGTGCGGCGACCTGAAATTCGGACGTACAGTTCACTCCCTGATCGAAGCACTTGTACGTTACACAAATGTAAAATTCATTCTGATCTCACCGGAAGAGCTTCGCATCCCAAGCTATATCCGCGAGGATGTTCTGAAAAAGAACAATATCGAATTTCAGGAAGTAGAGAGACTGGAAGATGCCTTACCGGATCTTGATATCCTCTACATGACACGTGTACAGAAAGAACGTTTCTTCAACGAAGAAGACTATGTCCGCATGAAGGATTTCTACATTCTGGACAAACAGAAAATGGAACTTGCAAAAAAAGACATGTACGTTCTTCATCCGCTTCCACGTGTAAATGAAATCTCAACAGAGGTGGATGCAGACCCGAGAGCAGCTTATTTCAAACAGGTACAGTACGGTGTATATGTACGTATGGCCCTGATTCTCACATTACTGGAGGTAAAATTACCATGTTAAATGTTGGAGCACTTCGCGAAGGTTATGTATTAGACCATATCAAAGCAGGCAAGGCCATGACTATCTATCATGATCTGAAGCTTGATAAACTTGACTGCACCGTTGCCATCATCAAGAACGCGCGCAGCAACAAAATGGGTAAGAAAGATATCATCAAGGTTGAATGCCCGGTTGAGAATCTCGATCTTGACATTCTCGGCTTTATCGATCATAACATTACTGTAAACGTAATCAAGGACGAGAAGATCGTTGCCAAAAAAGAACTGAAACTTCCGAATCAGGTTGTCAACGTGATCAAATGCAAGAATCCACGCTGCATCACTTCCATTGAACAGGGACTCGACCAGATCTTTGTTCTTGCAGATAAAGAGAAAGAAGTTTACAGATGTAAATACTGCGAAGAGAAATACACAGGTAAACGCAATAAATAATAAAACAAATATCAAAAAAACAGAACGGAAGAAATCCGTTCTGTTTTTTTGTACGCAATCAGACCGATAAGCCGGGTTATGTCATTGGGTAATCATCTGTCTAGGCCTTACGTTGCCATAAGGCTCAAGCGACCCACCTGAAAGCACGACGGGCAGCCGTATCGCTTTCTATTCGGTCTTGCTTCAAATGGAGTTTACATGTGCCCGGCCTGTTACCAGGACGGCGGTAGTCTCTTACACTGCCTTTCCACCCTTACCTCAGCAAGTGAGGCGGTTTATTTCTGTTGCACTGGTCTGGGAGTCACCTCCACCGGACGTTATCCGGCATCCTGCCCTGCGAAGCCCGGACTTTCCTCGTCTGTATGTCTTTCGACAATGCAGCCGCGACCATTCACCCTACTTGGTTCTTCATGGTTTTATTATATGGTAACGTTACCGGTTTTTCAACCCTTTTTTGATTTTACAGATTGCTTTTCCGGTCTTATACAATTTCGTCCCCAGTTTTTCAATAAATATTTTTTTTTCTTCTAATCCAAATCAAACAGCGTTGTTCCTAATATTTTCATAGATGTACTGCTCTGCGGTATGCTCTTGGCATTTTCACCCAGACCATAGCTGTCTCCATAATAGTCAAAGGTACTGACTGCATGGACTGCAATCCGCATATTACCATTGGTAATTGCCTCCTGTACTTTTGTATCCGTCAGATTATGAACTGTGACTTTATACACTTCCCCGCTCTTTAAGCCTCTCAGTCTTCCGGCAGAATCTGTCGTAACCGTATCTCCGTTTACTGCTTCTGTTGTGATATACACCTGATTTTCTGCTGCCTGTACCGGAATTGCAATACTGCTGCCATTCTTATCTACCATGGAATAATCCACACTGATTTCCTTATCTGATGTGACGAGATTCGAATCTGTTACGGTATAATAAAAACTTACTTCATTTTCCAGGGCCTTATTTCCGATGGCATTATCAGTATGTACATAAACAGCTTCCTTTTCTGCTGAAGTACGGCTTCCATTCTCTAAAAGCTTTACTACCGGATCTTTGATTCTTGTCTTGTACGCTGCAACAATGGTGTTAAAGAATAACTGCTTCTCATTCACGTTACTTATTGTACTGTGTCCCACACCGGAATAGGTAATATTTCCAATGTTGTAAATATAATAATTGTTCCGCACATCATTCGGGGAACTGGTATAAATCGCCGAACCATCACCGGATGCACCCAGACAGTACCACACTACAATATCACTGTTTTCATCTCCATCCATATCCTCATCCATATTCAGCTGATAATACTGGTAATGGGTATTAGCTATCGTAATCTGACTGCCAATCTCATATGGATAATGGGTAATCTGTCCATCATTTACCTGGGTTGCATACATGCTGGCATTGTTTTTCAGGTTTCCAAGAGAAACATCATTTCTTTGTGTTGGTAACGGAAGTGTACGCCACATCATATACTGGTTATAAGCATACTTTGCTTCCGTTGTACACTGCCACGGAGCATTATAATAATAATGGAAATTGATTGCTCCATAAGTATAACCCTGTGTCTGTCCATAGGACTGCTTCTGATTCGTTCCCGGTACATACGCAATATCCTTATCACTTCCTAATACTGCAGAAGTCAGTGCCCCGCTGCCATCCGGATTCTCCCTTGTGGTTACGCCACCATGTGCCGTATCAATGGTTCCGGTTGTTATCTCATTGCCGGAGGCATCTGTAGTAGTACTGATGTCTAAAAGCTGTCCTTCCTTTAATAGCAGGGAACGAAGCTGTGCCGCCTGCGGGTCTTTGGAAGTCCTCTTATTATAAGTAATTCCATAACGGTCCATTCCAAGAACACCACGGAATTTCTGGTTTACCGTATAGCCCCAGTGACGTTCTACCTGGTTAAAATCTCCTGCATTACCCTGGTTGCTAAGCCAGCCCGGGTTCCAGCCATTATCGCCATCCGGATTATCCTGACAGTACATCTGCTCGGTTGCCACATTGACAAAGGAAGAGGTATCATGGGTAAACAATACACTCCGTCCGCTGACTATATAATCATCTACTGCTGCCAGTGTGTCAGCATTGGTCATATCCGAATAACTGTCCTGGAAACCAAAGATTAACATCTGATAATCCTTCAGCTGTTCAAAAGATGTATATTTGCCATTGAAATCGCGCATTGGAATGGCTGTAATTTCAAACCGGACTCCCTCTGTATTTTCAAAATTGCTGATAAAATCCTGCATGTCACTATCTTGAGAAAGATTAAAGTAACCGCCCCATTCATTATTATTTCCCATAATCTGAAGTACCTTAACAACCTGTACACTGTCATCACCAGCTGGTCTTGATACAATCGTATAACCTGTCTTAGCCGTACGGATATAGGCATTGGTGGTCTGAGTCAGTTCCAGTTTCCAGGTCAGCATACCACGATAGTCACCTGGAATGTCTTTCTCAAGATAGTACTCCTGTCCGCTGCTCAACTGATATTCTCCTGCTGCATCCCGGTTGACTTCATTGCCGGAAGCATCAAAAATGATGCAGTCCTTCTGCCGTTCGGAATAGGTATCATTTTCGATAAATTTACCATCGGCATTCATATCAAAATAAAGTCCTGCATGATATCCCGTAGCCGCACTGGCATCTACGGAACTGTCAATCCGGAAGCGGTAACGCAGCGTATAGACTCCGGAATCCTTCTTATCGGTACGGATTTCTACTATTTTATTGCCATAATTGTTATCCGTAGTACGTGCTGTTCCTGTACTTAATGCCGTATCACTCTCTTCTACTCCGGTAGACGGATTGAGCATGGCAAGTTTAACCTTTGGCATATTAATATAGTACCGGAAGCTGCTCTCATCATTTGGCTTGCCTTCGGTATCCAGGTAAAAGACATTATCCTGTGCCAGATTTTCCTTTGCGAACTGATATAAAACAGAAGAATTATCTACCACCTTTGCATTGATTTCACCTTCTGTGGTCACAAAATTCTGTGCAAAAAGAACCGGATATTTCGCTCCGAGGAATTCTTCCAGATCACGTTTCTTGCTCTCTGTTATATCATTTCCGCTGGCACGGTATACTCCTACATTTCCTACTGTAACGGTAATTTCCTGACGGTCATTTCTATTCTTTGGATTATCATACTGGAAACCACTGATGGTCTTTGTTGCGGTAACGAGCTTACCTAATCCGCTGTCCCACTCATCCCGGTCACCGTATGGGTCTCTTGAGCTGTCCGGATTGCCTCCATAGAGATAATTCGATGTATTATTATCTACATAATCGGTATCTAAAAGTCCGCCAAGAATAGCCTTTCTTAAGAATGCATCCCCGGTATGTGCATAGACCAGTCCGTTCATCAATGAATCATTATAAACCGTATTTCCTTCAGCATCACGGTTCATATAATCCCCCTGAAGCTTTGCATCAGAATTTCCATTCTCTCCGGCATAACCAAGCCCAAAGTAAACCAGGTCGTATTTCATATTCATGTCTTCGATTTTACCAATAAACTCCGCTGAAGTCATCCGGGTAATGCTGATATTTTCAATGGCAACACCTGTCCAGTCTGCCAGCTTCTTTTTGGTAAGAATCCTGTCATCAGCTGTATTTTCATCAAGATACAGTGCGCCCATTGCCGGTTCGATATCCAGCACCCGCAGCTCCTCTTTATCACTAAAGGTTCTCTCATACGGATAATTTAAAATATACTGTAAGACCATGTTCTTTGAAAGCGTGGTATCAATTGCATCCGCTGATGTACGGAGGGTATTCTCCTGCTCAATCAATGCCCGCACCGGTGCAAATCCCTCCGCCTCCTGCAGCTCCTGTGGAAAAGCTTCCAGCAGACCGGTAAATACATGCTGACGTACCCCGTCTGCATCTGTCATTTTCATGCAGTAAACATTATTTTCCGCATAATTAGTATCATTGCCGGTGTAATTGCTGTTTAAAGAAGCGGTATCACATAATTCTGCCGCATCCACAGACTGCGGGTCATCCTTTAACTCCTTCTGGATGCTCCACACCACAAGCTTTGCAATATCAGAAGTATTATAATCAGTAAGTGCACTTTCTAAGACAGTGGAATCAATAAGAACCGGTGCTTTTCCTAAAATTTTCTTATATATTTTATCCACCTGTGCAAGAAGCTCCGGAGAAGAAAGCTGATATTTCATTCCGGTATCATAACCCTGTCCGCCGATATAAATAAAATCCATACCGGATACATCTACGGAAGCAAGTCCAGACTCTGTCACTGCCGTTACTTCCACCTTTAAATCATCCTTGGACAATGCTCCTAATACATAGTCCCGGAACAGGTTATTATTATAAAGTCCACCGGTATACCAGACAGAGCCCATCTCCACCTGACAGGACTGATTTGCACTGTCCTCTTCCGCTGTTCCCGGCACAAATGCAAATGCTCCATCCCCTGATGCAGTATATGAATATGGTTTTGCAGCATCTAACTGTGCCAGATAATGTCCATGTTCGGAATCTGCTCCAACATAGTAAAAGTCTGAAATATAGTAATAATTACCACCTGTCATAGGATTTTCTACTGCTTCATAATAACCATCTGTTCCATTATCCCGGTACTCATATGGCTGGTTATATGGTGTTTCATCCTTAAGTGGTGTTCTCCGTTCAAATTCTACTGCATAATCCCCAGTTGCATTATAAGAGAAGGAAACTACATTGGGATTATAGTTTCCGTCATAATCCTGCCGGTAAGCATAATGTCCCTCAGCAGTAATTGTCTCATACTGTTCTTCCGGAAATACCAGCTTCTTGTAGTCCTTCTGCTGCTCCTCTGTCGGGAAAAAAGTCTCCTCATAAGCTTCTGCATAAAGTGGTGTCTTAGATGTATCACCGGAAGCTATCTTCCCGTCCTCCAAACGCTGCTTTAAGCTGTTGATATAATCCATTCTCTCCTGCTGCGTATTTTCGATACCATTCTCTGCAAAGTAAGCCAGCATTCCATCTGCTGCTAGGGCTACCGGCTCACTGCCCGCTGCAAGATAGCCCATTTCACTTTCTGCTCCATCCGGCATAATCTCTAAAATCCGATAGGTCTTATCTTCTGTTGCCATCTTCTGTGCAACGATGCTTTCCACCCCCGGCAGTACTCCGTTTGCTGAAGTCTCTACCGGCCGGAATGCAGCAACCGCAACTGTTATACCGGCTACTGCTGCTACCGTTGCCTGAATGATTCTCTTTCTGGAATTTTTCAAAGAATTCTTCCGTTTCATATATCCTGTCCTCTTTTACTTCTCAACAAGCTCGTTTGCCTTCAATGTATTAACCAGATCCATTACACTGCTTTTTTCCATAAAGGAGAAATCTGCATTCCCCCAGCTTCTCATATCAAGTTTCTTTGCTATGATTACGCCTCGGCTATAACCGGACTGGCAATCAAATTTAACTGTTCCTTCTGGCGCATAAATGAGTCCGTCAAAAGTTGTTGCGCTGCAGTTAAACGATATCGTATGCTCTCCTTTTACATAGATTACGGTATCTCCACTAGAACGAATCGTCATGGCATCAAAAGTAATATCACGGTCTACTATGATAATTCCTTCCATATCGATAATTTTATTACTCTGATAACGAGAAGGTCCCTCCTGTGTAAATTCATTCACACCAGACAGCGTACGCACATCCTCACCAGTCCACTGTTCTGATGATGTAAGTTTATAAGGCTCACCGGTATTTGCAATCAATCCATTGATTCCGGAAGTAAGATTGGTAAATTCCCGTATTGATTCTGCCATCAACACAGGTCCACGGAAATTCACACGGGCCCAGAAACTATTGTCACGCTCCGGAAGGTAGGTTGTTTCTACAACATACGGAAAATCCAGTGCTTCTGCCACATGAATTGTTACCGTATCATAGCCTGTCTGATATTGGTTTTCAACTTTAACCGTGACATAAATTTCTCCATCCAAAGCTGCCTCATCTATCTTAACAGTCAGTCTCTCATCATCTGACCCGGATGTCTCATAGGTATATGCATTTTTATCAATATTGCCGCCTTCTGTAAATTCATATCTACGTTTTGTTCCAAGATCTGTCCGTTTCAATACGGTAGAAAGATTTAAGGTATCTCCGGCATGTACCCAATAGTCCAGTCCGTTCGGTTTATCAAAATTCACAATTCCGGAACCACCTGATACATAAGATGCATCCACTACTTCTATCACAACAATATCTTCATAAGGCTGTCCGTCCACTATCCCACTGACTTTCACTGTATATTCACCCAGTGGTGTTGACGAACTGGTTACAAAACGTCTGGCATTCATTAAATCTAATGATGGATATCCGCCGGCAACTGTCACTGCATCGGTTGGGTTAGCAGAAAGTAAATCCTGCGGACTGCATTCCCAGGTAATAGAACCGTTTAAGGTTCCGTTGACTCTGGCGTATACATACATGGACATTCCTCTTTGCAGCCAGTATTTCCGGATCTGGCCTAAAGACAGCTTCTTGCCATGTACTACTGTTACTTCCGCCATTCCTGACTTGGTGGTATCCTGTACCGATGTCGCTGTTACCGTTAAGGTCTTTGCCTTCTCATCCATGCTGATCCACAGCAATCCATCCTCTGAAATAGTGGTCAGGGAAGACGTATTTCCGGAAAGACTCCAGGTTACCTCCTGGGATGGTGAATTATTACCATAGACAATTGCCTGAAATGCCTTTCTTCCGCCGGGCCGCATCATAACTGTCTGTGGCAGAACCTTAACGCTGAGTACAGATGAAATGACCGGTGCTGCATCCGGTTTATAAGGCTCCCCATTTACTACAATCTGGTTGCGCAGATACACTGTAGTATCCGCTCCATAACTTTTCTCTCCACTGGCAAGTGCAACAGACACTGTTACCTGACGCAGTGAAGTTACTTTCGTCAGATCAATGGAAAAATCCGTTACATGCGTTGCCAGATCCTGTTCTTCTATATTTTCAGTTACCGTTCCTGCCGCATCAATCGTCTCCTGCTTATATGTCAGCTTCTCTGTGGATTTTGTCCACAAAACGGTCTCTTTCGTATATCCGGTATCGGTGGTCTTATAAATCTCCAGCCATTTTCTGGTCAGTCCTGCTGCTCCACCCGGATAAAGACTGTCCTTTAAGATTTCCGTGCCGCTTCCACTCTCTGATACATCTGCATAATAACGAAGCGCACTGTCTGTATCGATAATATAATTATCCATCTGGGATAGGAGAATCTGTGCATCCTCCTGTAAGTCTGCTTCATCAGTTACTTTTCCATATGTTCTTGTGGAGAAAATCAAAAATGTGCCGATTAACCCGCCGACAATTGCCACAATCGCAATTCCTACCAGCAGTTCAACCAGCGTAAATCCTTTATTATCATATATCCCGCATTTTCTGATTTCACAATACTTCTTTGAAGATTTCCTGTGGCCCACTTTGTTTTCCTCCTCCCTGCTTTTTGCTTACTGTATCTCATGTCTGCCGGTGGCAGCACTTATTTTTATCTGCATATCACGGTCTGACAACTTCAAATGTATACCAGTATAATAGCTTTCCACGCTGTTTACCTTTACGGTCTTAACTGCTCCGGTACTTCTGTCATAGAGAAATTCTGCCGCACTGCTTAAATTACTCTCACTGCCCTGATTGGATAATGTAACATCAGATACTGCTGTCCCGTCTTTTCCTTTATAACTTAGCGTAATCGTCAGCGGTTCTTTTCCAAGTGAATACTTTTCCAGCACCTTGTCCTCAGTTACACGGTAAATATTTCCGTCCCGGCAGGATTCCTTTATCATTGCTGCATAATATTCTCCATTTAATTCATAGACAATAAGACCTGCAGTATCACTCTTACTCATAGACTGAACCATAGCTTTATCCAGTGCCGAATCCAGTCTTTCCGCAGCATGACGCAGTTTCCATCCATTCTGTGAGCCGGTAAGGAGAAACGCTCCCACAGAAATAATTGCAAGAATCGCCACGGTAACAATCAGCTCTACCATCGAAAATCCACTATTCTTTTTTCCGCTTATACGATTCCCTTTCTGCATCTTATCTTTACTCCTTTGACCAGTTCTGATAGGTTACAAGCTTCGTTACATCCACGGCATCCTCTCCGGTATATGCCTTTCCAATACTGCCTACATAGTACTGGCTGTTCTTCAATACCTGTGACAGAATATAGGTATCTGACCCCTTCTTATATTCGGCATTCTGAATGACTCTGGCAGCATCCTGCATATCAGATGACACTGTTGAGCTGCTGCTTCCCGGCATGCCAAAGGTCACCTGGCCACCACTTAAAATTGTGCCGGAGTAATCTGCTGTAACGTTCACATCTCCGGTTGCAATGATAAGCGGTACATTCTTTCCACCCAGAAATGAAGCATCCACCTCCAATGCTGATGCACCTTCATTATCTGTTACGTATGCCACCTGCCGGACTCCATCCCCATCGGTAAATTCAAATTCTACTGCTCCGGATGTGCCGGTAATTTTTTTCAGTCCGTCTACATCCACCAGATTTTCAAACACAGTGGCTGCTTTCTGCTCCGTTGTAAGCCTCTCATAATCCTTTGTCAGTGAA
>ENA-OPAV01000093-OPAV01000093.1-human-gut-metagenome-genome-assembly--contig:-NODE-93-length-80711-cov-8.417092_pt1 | contig 80711 bp, 44 predicted proteins | sample MGYA00241056_ERZ501428 | MGnify/ENA primary metagenome ERZ501428 (study PRJEB25962, sample SAMEA2042621) | human gut metagenome | biome: human gut; feature: human-associated habitat; material: faeces... | reverse complement strand
CGTTCAGTATATGAATTGCCCGAATTGACAGAGTAGACGATTTTGTAGGTTTATGGAAAGAGGGTGTATGCCAGAAAGTTTACTTGTTTAAATTTGGTATAATTGCTATATTTGTCAATATGAAGACTATGGATGCTTTATGAAATCAATCAGTGAATATTTACAACTATTGGCAGGCTATATGCAAACACATGCCTCCATTTATCATATTAGAAGGATAGGTATATTTGGCAGTGTGGCCAGAGGTGAGCAGACAGAACATAGTGATATTGATATTTGCTATGAAGGGGAAGCTCCGACTCTGTTTACATTGGCTCGTATTAAATATGAATTGGAAGCCTTATTAGGATGTCCTGTGGATTTAGTACGTGTGCGTGAGAGAATGGATGAAGTATTAAAACAAACTATTCAGAAGGAGGCTATCTATGTATGATGTAAAAGTCCTGCATTTACTTGATAAAGTAATCGAATCCATAAGGATTATTCAACAGCGGACGGAAAGCATTCACTGTGTCAATGATTTTTTGGATTCTGAGACAGGTACGTTATTGCTGGACGGTGTTTGTATGAAATTGATAGCATCGGGTGAAAGTATAAAGAATCTGGATAAACTGACTGCTGGAAATTTACTTGTTTATTATCTACAGATTCCGTGGCGTGAAGTTATGGGAATGCGTGATATCATTGTCCATCATTATTTTGAAGTGGATGCTGATGTTATTTTTAATACGGTTCAGGAAAGCATTCCTCCTTTGTTGGAGGTGTTGGAACAGATGCGAAAAGACTTGGTAGAAGGAAAGTAAAAAAGGATGCCTCGGGCATCCTTTTGTTTTATATATAAAGTTCACGAATCAAACCTACCGTTCAGTATATGAATTGCCCGAATTGACAGAGTAGACGATTTTGTAGGTTTATGATAGGTAGAAGTTATTACTTTGTTTAAGTCGAGTTAATTGTTATATTTGTAAAAAGTGATTTTTCTATGGCTAAGAATAAATCCATTTATATAAATGATACGGAGATATCGCTTATATCACAAGGAGCAGAAGACTATATTTCACTTACTGATATGGCTCACAGCCAGATGGAAGAGCATATTATTTTTAAATGGCTCAGTCTGAAGAGTACAATAGAATATGTCGGAGAATGGGAAGTGTTGTTTAATCCTGATTTTAATTATACCGAATTCGGTACAATTAAAAATAGTGCGGGAAGTAATAATTTTGTTCTTTCTGTTAAACAATGGATAGAAAGAACAAATGCCATTGGAATTACGGCTAAAGCTGGCAGATATGGTGGAACTTATGCACATAAAGATATAGCTTTTCATTTTGGAATGTGGATAAGTCCACGGTTCCAGTTGTTATTGGTGAAAGAATATCAGCGTCTTAAGGAACAGGAACAACGTTTGATTGGTTGGACAGCAAAACGGGAACTGTCAAGAATTAATTATCATATTCATACGGATGCTATCAAAAATAATCTTATCCCGTTAGAGTTGACCAGTAAACAAATTTCGATAATTTATGCAAATGAGGCAGATGTGTTAAACATGGCTTTATTTGGAAAAACGGCAAAACAATGGCGGGAGGAAAATCCTGAATTGAAAGGTAATATTCGTGATTATGCAACAATTAATGAACTGATTTGTTTATCAAATATGGAAAATATCAACGCTGTAATGATAGATGAAGGAATAAAGCAGAAGGAACGACTTTTGAAGTTAAACCGTATAGCTATCCAGCAAATGAAAGTGTTGCAAAATGTGGAGGGACGGGAATTATTGAAGGATAAATAAAAAACGGGAACTTTAAAGATTCCCGTTTTTGCTTATATATAAAGTTTACGAATCAAACCTACCGTTCAGTATATGAATTGCCCGAATTCGCTGATTATGGTAAGCTTATTTCCTTCGCCTTCGTCATTGTCATAGCAGTGACCGACGATTTGGGCATCAATATTAAAGCTTTGGGAGATAGCGATGATTTTATCGGCTAATTCTTCATCGACGTATATTTCCATACGGTGTCCCATGTTGAATACTTTATACATTTCTTCCCAGGATGTGCCGGATTGTTCCTGTATCAATCTGAATAGGGGAGGAACCGGGAAAAGGTTGTCTTTTACAACATGCATATTTTCGACAAAATTCATCACTTTGGTTTGGGCTCCACCGGAACAGTGTACCATGCCATGGATTTGGGGGCGGTATTGATCCAGGATTTTTTTGATAACCGGAGCATACGTACGTGTCGGTGAAAGGACCAATTTGCCGGCATTGAGGGGAGAATCCGTTACGGTGTCCGTCAGTTTGCATTTCCCGGCATATACCAATTCTTCCGGTACGGCGTTATCGAAGCTTTCCGGGTATTTTTCCATCAGATATTTAGCAAATACATCGTGGCGGGCTGACGTCAGTCCATTGGAGCCCATACCGCCGTTGTATTCCGTTTCATAGCTGGCTTGTCCATAAGATGCGAGACCGACGATGACGTCTCCTGCTTTGATGTTGGCATTGTCGATGATCTCTTCTCGCTTCATCCGGCAGGTGACTGTCGAATCGACAATAATGGTGCGTACGAGGTCACCGACGTCGGCTGTTTCGCCGCCGGTAGAATAGATACTTACTCCTAATTTCCGGTATTCTTCCAATAATTCTTCGGTACCGTTAATAATGGCGGCGATCACTTCTCCGGGGATCCGGTTTTTGTTACGTCCGATCGTGGAAGATAAAAGGATATTATCGACAGCCCCTACACAGAGTAAATCGTCGATGTTCATAATCAGTGCATCCTGGGCAATCCCTTTCCATACAGAGAGGTCACCGGTTTCTTTCCAGTACATGTAGGCCAGGGAAGATTTTGTTCCGGCTCCGTCGGCGTGCATGATATTGCAGTAAGAAGGGTCACCTCCTAAATAATCGGGTACAATTTTGCAGAAAGCTTTGGGGAAAATTCCCTTGTCGATGTTTTTGATCGCGTTATGAACGTCTTCTTTTGAAGCGGATACGCCGCGTTTATTGTATCTTTCGTCTTTTCTCATGCTTAAATTCGTATACGAGGTTACGGATGTTTTACACTTTTACGTCGATTCGTACGTTTGTATGTCGTATTGAATATGCAAACTTACGGAAAACAATTAGAAAATCTCAGAAAAATTGAAAATTTTCAATGCCATATCCGGTTGAAGATCGCATATAAACGCCACCAAATCAGGAGTACCAGCCCGATTGTGATGATATAAGTTGCTGTCGTTCCCGTATGTAGGAAATAACGCACGGTGAAAGCCAAGCCTTCTATGCCATTCCAGGGATTGAGTCCTATCCAGGTATATCTGAATTCTTTAGGCATCGAGCTCATCGATAACAGGCTGAAAGCGACGACAAGAACGATCAGGGAAACAAAAAATGCGATTTTGTTGATACGGTTCATAGGTATAATCTTGAGTATTTAAAATATAAAATGTCTGTAAAAACAGAATAAGAGGTGGAAAGAAAACCTTTTAATATTAAAAAAGGATACCGGTTTCCGGTATCCCCTTCGCTCCTCAAGTAGGACTTGAACCTACGACCTACGGATTAACAGTCCGCCGCTCTAACCAACTGAGCTATTGAGGAATTTTCTAAAGCGATGCAAAGATAGAGCTATTTTTGAAAGTCACAAAATTTCGAAAGGAAAAATTATCGGTTCGGATTTTTTTTTCCTATGTTCATTTCTGGTGTAAAAAATTTGAATGAATTATGAAAAATAGTTAAGTTTGTGTGCTATTGGTAAATATGTGCATTATGACTTTTTTAAGCTGTTTATACAGAGCTGCGGTAGTGTGGCTTGTATTCACCCCATTGTGGGGGGAAGCGCAGACCTTGGTGTTGGGAAATGAAAAGAATTTCAGAAATTGTGTAGAAGGGGACGATAGTGAATTCAGGTTGGTAATAGAAAACAGGTCGGATGTTACAGCTTTTCAGGAAGGAACTTATTCTATTGATTGGGGGGATTCAAAACCCGGAGAAAATTTAACGAATGTAAATCATGCGGCTTTAAATACGTCCCATCTTTATACGGAGTGGGGGGTATATGAATTGAAGGTAAGTGCTGTTTTGAAACAATCTGGAAGAAGAGTGGAGCAGGTATATCAAGTGATAAACCTTTCAAATCCTGCCGTCGGTTTTGAGCGGAATTTATCGGGAACTCCTTGTGTGAATTCGGAGGCGGAAATCTATGTGACGAATTATAATTCCAATTCGGCGGCAACGACGTATACATTGGATTTCGGAGACGGGAGTACGCGGGAATATACTCAGGCACAAATTGTGGCTGACGGAGGAAAAGTTTTGCATCAGTATGAAAAGACCCATTGCCAATTGAATAAACCGAAAGGCATAACGATACGTGTGACGGCTAAAAACGAGTGTGGTTTTACGACTTCGATGGATTTCCCGAATTACATGATTATTCTTCCGCCGACCGCTGATTTCGATTACAAGGAGAAACCCGGTTGTACGGAACGGGAGGTGCAGTTTATCAATCAGACGGACGGTGGTTTGGGAAAAGATTGCCAACCGTTAAATCTGACTTATGAATGGGATTTCGGAAAAACCGGAGTGGGAGTGGGACAGGAGAACGTAAAAAATCCATTGGTTGTTTACAATGAAGACGATACGTATCAGGTGACATTGGAAATTAAAAATTCCAATGGGTTTAAGTGTGCATATGTAAAGAAGACTTTGCCGGTCAGGATTATTAAGAGTGTAAAGGCTGGTTTTATCGTCGATAAAGATTCCGGGTGTGATCCTCTGGGGGTTTCGTTTACGGATAAGTCGGCGGGGGAGGAACGCAAATATCAATGGACGGTTGTCGAACAGGGTGTGAACGGCGGTTATACACCTACCGGGGGGCTGAATCAGGCCAATGTCCATATTAATTTTCATTACGGAACTTATAAGGTAACGCAAATTGTCAGTAACAATTGTTCGACGGATTCCAAAGATACGACGATAAGTGTGAAGAAGGATCCGGAAATTGTCGAATTCAAGGCATTGCCTGCCTTATGTCCGGGAAGTGTGTTGAGTTTGCCCGATTATATTACGTATGCCTGGTATAACAATACTCCGGATTTGAAGTGGGAGATTACCCCAGCGTCCGGCTGGATACTTAGGGCCGGAACGACACTGACGTCGGAAAAACCTCAGATTGAGTTTACACAACCGGGGAAATATACGCTGAAGGTCACTTTAAAAGGGGCCGGTTGTGAGGGTACGAAGCTGGTCGGAACACAGTTGTTGACGGTTTATGATCCGTCCGTGAAGGCAGAAGGGATGGTAGCCGATAAAACGGAAATGTGTGAAGGAGAGCGGTTGACCGTGAACGGCATTCCCGGGGGTGTGATTAACGGTGTAAATTGGTACGTAAAGACGGCTGCGGGAGTTACGGCATCCTGGAAGCCTCAAACTTCGGGTAACAGCACTTCGATACAGATACCGGAATATGGAAAATATGTATTGGTAGCCGATATCGACGGGGTATGTACGGATTCTGTAAAGAACTTTGAAGTAAGGGTATACAGGGCTCCTGAAATCGACTTATCGGCATTTCCTGCTTATCATTGTCCGGATAACGAGTTTTATCCGGGTGATTTCGTGAGGTATAAGGATAACGGAAATGAAAATGTCGCTGTGAAGTGGGAGGTTTTTACCGAAGGGAATCCGACGGATAAGGTAACGGTTATCGGAGGGAATACGATGACACCTAAATTAAAATTCAGTGAATGGGGGGATTATGAGATTCGGGTGACCTTGACGAATCCGACGTCTTGCGGTCCGACGGATAAATTGAGTGCTTCCCAGGTGTTGCATGTGGTGAATCCGCGTTTAGACGTGATTATTGAAGCAGACCAGAAGCAGATTTGTATCGGAGAAAAGTTGACGTTTACCAATACTTCTTCGGCTGCGGTAGAACCGGCTTATTCATGGTCGGTGACCCCGGGTGTCGAATCTGTCGATTATGAGTTTACGGATGGAACGGATGCCACTCATAAAGCTCCGCATATTTTGTTTCATACTTCCGGAACATATAGTGTCAGTGGGTATGTGCAGGGTGTTTGCGGTGGGGAACCACTACCTTTTACGATTGTCGTTAAACAAGACCCGAAAGTGACGATCGATCCTCTGGAGGCGATGTGTCCTGGAATGCTTCGTTTGTCGGATACTCATGTACATTATGTATGGAATGACAGTTGGAACGGGGGAGCGGAAAGTTTGCGGAAAGTCGAATGGACGTTGGTGAATAAGCCGTTGAATGCGGAACATACGCCTTATACTTCTCCGGAATGGGATAAATTGTATCCGGAGATCGAGTTAAGGACTCCGGGAGAGTATACGTTGCAGGCAAAATTGGTTTCTGCGGCGAATTGCGGTGGGGACTTGGTAGCAACTCAAAAGATTTTGATATATGATCCTGAAATATATACGAATATAAAGCCGCATTTGGATGCTAATGTCCAGGATTTGGGGAGTGGTCGTTATCAGACGTTACAGGGAGAACCGTTGAATTTTGAGAATACGACGACGGGGGTAAATTTGAGTTATCAATGGACTGTCACTCCGGATGTTGGTTACACGATTTCGGATAAGAATGCGGACAAACCGGCGATTACTTTTAATAAGTACGGGGAATATAAGGTACGGGTGGATATTACCGGGGCTTGTAAGTCTGATTTCCGGGAATTTACAGTTGTAGTTAAGGGAGTACCCAGCTTTGTTTTTGACGTGATCCCGAATCGTTGTGATAATTGGGAGGAAGTGGTTGATATACGGGATTATCTGCATTGTGATTCGGCTGGAAGTGCGAGGATTCTTTGCAATTGGACGATCGTACCGGCAGACGGAGTGGTGGCTGTAGGGAGTAATTTGAGTGATATGTTTCCGAAATTGCGCTTCACCCGTAGCGGGGTATATCAGTTGACATTGCAGGCTGAAGCCGAGTATGGTGGTGTGCGGACTGTGTCCGGACAGGTGAATGTGTTGAAACATACGGTAGTAGCCAAGGCTGAGTTATCACAGGTAGCCGGATGTACGACGGACGGAGTCGTATTGCATTTAACGAATCGGTCAGAAGGAGATTCGTTAAGTTATGTATGGCGGGTAGAACCACAAATCGGATGGACCGGAAATTTGAATGTAGAAAATCCGGATTTGACATTTACCGATCCCGGAAATTATCAAGTATTTCTAACGGCTGGGAATATTTGCGGGGAACAGCCGGTTGTGTATGATTTCCGGGCTTTTTCAAAGCCGGAAGTCGAGCGGTTGGGAGCAGAGGATTTAGGACGGCAATGTGAGCGGGATTATATATTTATCGGGACAGAACATGTCGGAGAAATCCGGGAGAATAACGACGAGTTGAATTATATCCGGTGGAAAATTACACCGGCGGGTGTAAATTGGGAAAACGGTACGGATGCTTCTACGCGTAAGCCGGATATGACGTTTGCGGGAGGAAAGACGTATCGTATTGTCGGAGAGTTTGCCAATCACTGTAAGGATACAGCCAGAATCGCCTATACTTTGGAGGTCGATAAGTTTGAGAAGGTCGTTTTGACTCAGCCGGATCCTTTATGTGCTATGAGTGAACCGATTTTGTTGCAGGCCACTCCGGAAGGAGGAGAATGGACTACCCGCGAAGCCGGCATGTTGATAGAGAAACCCGGAAAACAGTTTTATTTTGATCCGAACCGGAATGAGGAATCGGTCGTTTGGACGGTGTATGAGTACGGAAACGGAACTTGTATCGATAAGGACAGTATCCGGATAAAAATACGAAAACTACCTGTCGTTGATGCCGGTGGGGATTTGGATTATTGTCTGAATTCCGGGGAACAGAATCTGATCGGTATAGAACCTGCGGGATTACCTAATTGGTTCGGGAACGGTGTGAAAAACGGGAGTTTGTTTGATCCGGAAATTGCAGGAGAAGGCGTATCCCGGTTGGAGTACCGTTATACAGATCCTTTGACCGGATGTGATAATCTGGATACGGTGTTCGTAACGGTACATGAATTGCCGGATGCGGTTTTCAATGTATCAACCCGGCAATGCCGGGCGGTAGACTCCTTGTATGTCCCTGTCGAATTGGGTAAAGGACATCGTTTTAACTGGGATTTCGGAAATGGGGATACACAGGAAACAATAGATGCTCCGGCTTCTTATCGCTATCCGGCAATCGGCGAATATCCGGTTACTTTGATCGTAACTTCTGTATATAATTGTGTCGTGGAGGGAACACCCCAGGTGGTAAAGGTCTTGAATCCTCCGCCAACAGCTCTTTTTGAAACAGATAAAGTGAACGGTTGCGGACCTTTGGAGGTCGCTTTCCGGGTCGACCCGGCACATTTTGCGGGGGATTATTATGATTTGCAATATTTATGGAGTTTTGGAAACGGAAATGTTACGACTGATTTACAGCCCGGAGTCCAGACTTTCGAACCCCGGCTTTTCGATACGACTTATCAGGTGACGTTTAAGGTTTATAATGTATGTGGTACGGAAGCGACGATAAAGGATATTGCTGTTTATTCCCCGGCTGTAGCTGACTTTGTTTCAAATCCCGAAGATGAGGGGTGTACACCTTTGGAGGTGACGTTTATAAATCGGAGTACGGGGTCCGGGAATACTTATGTTTGGGATTTCGGGGATGGAGAGACGTCGCAGGAGGAGGATCCGGTTCATATTTTCCGTACGGGTACAACCATGTCGGTATTCGAGATCGGCTTAACGGCTGTTAATCGTTGTACGCCTGATGGCAGCCGTGCAACTCGTTATATTAAAGTTAAGCCTAATACGATCCTGGCCCGTTTTATAAAAGACAAAAAATATTTATGTGCCGGGGATACGGTATGTTTTGAAAATTATTCGGTGGATAAAGATCCGACGGCTGCGTTGAATTATTTCTGGGATTTCGGGGACGGGGAGATCGCTGCCGTATGGGATACGTGTCACCGTTATCTGAATGCTGGTGTATACAAGATAAAGCTCGAGGTCGACAATGGGTGTGCCAGCAGGCAATACGTGGATTCCGTCGTTGTGCATACCATACCGGTTCTTCAAATCGAGGGAGAAAATGCCTTGTGTGAAGACAGTGAGTTGGATTTGCGTTTGGTATCGAGTGAGGCATTGAAAAATATTACCTGGAATTTTGGGGACGGAAAGACGGACCGGGGAATATGGCAAGTGTTCCATGCTTTTACGGAGCCTGGAATTTATGAGATAAATGTGCGTGGAGAAAGTAATCAGATACCTTCTTGCCCGGGAGTGGCAACGAAGCAGGTAGAGGTGTGGCCGAAGCCGCGGGTACAGATTGAGCCGTTGGATACGGTTGCCTGCCCGCCCTTCCTTTATCGGCCGAGAGTTGTGGCTACCGGTTATGATTATTTCCGCTGGGATTACGGGGACGATACGGGTTTGACCTCAGATATGGAGCATTTGTATGAGAATGACACTAATTTTATATTGGAATATGGAATTACGGCTTATGTGGAAAATAACAGGGGATGTAAGGAAGAGCATTCCGGTCGTATAAAAGTGTTTAACGGTCCCCGTGTCGCATTTGATAAAGATATTGCTTATGGGCGGCCGGAGAAAGTGACGTTTATCAATTTATCGAAAGATTATACGGAATTTATTTGGTACCTGCCGGATGGCCGGGTGGTTTATTCTCCGGAAGATCAGGAAGTCGTATTCAATGAAAAAGGGACTTATCCGTTGTCAATGGTCGGTATAAATGAGTACGGTTGCCGGGATTCGGTCTATACAGACCATATCGCTTATATGGGAGGCTTGTATTTTCCAAATACATTTATTCCGCATAATTCGAATCCGAAGGTCAATAATTTCCGGGGTATCGGAATGGGACTCAAAGAATATCATTTGGAAATATTCGATTTATATGGGAATAAAATATGGGAGACGACGGCATTGGAAGACGGAGAGCCTTCTGAAGGTTGGGATGGCCGTGATAAAAATGGGAAGTTGTTGCCACAGGGCGTATATATGTGGCGGGCAAAGGCTATTTTTTACAGTGAGGATCTTTGGACCGGGGATAATAATCCGTCGGGGGCTAAACAATCAACTCAGGGAACTGTATTGTTGTTAAGAAAATAATGAAAATTAAAGATAGAGAGATATGGGAAAGGTAGTTAACTATGCGACGTTGCTTTTGCTGGGGTGGACGATTGGCTGGCATTCGGCCGGGGCGCAGGATACGAAGTTGCCGCATCCTTTTATGTGGAAGTCTTTCAATAATCCGGGCTATAGCGGTTTCGACGGGTTGGCAAGTGTAAATGTCGGTATAAGGCGTGCTTATTGGAGTAAACCTTTGGATTTCCGGAGTTATTTCGTATCCGCGGATTATCCGTTTCAGGAAAAAAAGACGTTCGGTTTGGGGGGTGTTTCTCTGTTTTACCAACGGGATCAGGAAAATTCGTTGATGTATGTTACCAATACCATCGCAGCAGCTATTTCCGGACGGGTAAAGATTGCCCGTTCTACTGTTCTGCAAGTGGGTATACAACCGGCTCTTTATTTGAAAAGTCTCGATCCTTCACGGATCAAATTAGGAGATCAATTCGATCCTTATTACGGGCAAATTCTGGCGTTATCACCGGAGCTGATGGCTTTTTATGCCGATAATATTACCATGTTTGATGTGGCTGCCGGTATATACGGGCGGACCGATTTTTATATCGGATTCCGGGGACTTGCAAGTTTGGAATATGGTTTATCTGTGTATCACATCATTGAATCGACACAATCATTTTTATCGGAGCACGGTTCGGTTTCTTCGGAAGAGAATTTATTAAACCGTCGTTATTCGGCTTATCTGGCTTATTCTCATCCCTTGCCTTTGGGTAATGGAATCAATACAGTGCTTGCTCCTTATTTGATGGTGGATATGCAATCGGTTATGAAGAACATACAATTCGGAGTTTATTGGGAGGAGGAGCGGTTCGGAATGATAGGCCTCGGGTTGCGTAGCGATCAGTATGAGGGGATGAATATCGGGACGTTTTTGTTGAATTTGGGATTGAACCTTCGGAAGAATGAGGATCAGGGCTGGAAAATCGGATATACATTTGAGGTACCTACTCACCAGGGAACGATGTATAAAAATACCAGTCATTCATTGTCATTGCATTGGTATTTTAAATACACACCTTCCCGTTGTATCGGTCGTTTCGACAATTCGCCGGATAATTTCCGGCGTCCCAAGGCGAGACGGAATGCCGGAAAGTCTTATCGGTTTTAATAGTTAGCAGGTTAAAAACGAAGGAGTATGATCGGACGTAAATTATTATATGGCGTTTTTTGTGTTTGCTGGCTTGTGCTGTGGTTGGTCGGGGATGTGACCCAAGGATATGCACAGGGTGCCGGCTTGGAAGATAAGTTGGTTTTGCACGAAGAAAATGATTTTTTGATTTGTAACGATGAGGGAAAGCAATTTCGTACGACGGTTACCAATGAGACGCCCGCCGGAATTTTTCAGGACGGTACTTATGAGGTGGATTTCGGAAACGGGACAGTAAAGTCGAATTTGTCGATGTCCAGCTTTCCTTTGTTATTGACTTATACTGAAAGTAAAGAATATATTTTAAAATTTTCAGCGATTGCGATATCTACCGGAACGAAAGTGACAAAAGAGTATAAGGTAAGGGCTTTGGGACGTCCTGTTATCGATTTGCGTAAAGTGGATGAAAATGCACAATGTATCGGAAGTGATGTCATTTATTTAGTGGAGGTGGCTGATAAAAATACGCCCGGAACGACCTACACCATGAATTACGACGACGGGACGGAGCCGGAAGTGTTGACAAACGATCAGTTGAAGAATCAGAGTCAGCGGTTTGTACATCGGTATGACCATTCGTATTGCGACCGGGAACATATGGGTTCGTCTCATGAACAGTTTGAAGTGAAGTTGACGGTTAGAAATGAATGTAATTATTCTGATTTCAAGATTATCAGTGAGCATGTCGTAACTCCTTTGGATGCAAAATTTACATTCGATAAGAAAAAAAATTGTACTTATGAAAAGGTAAAGTTGCGGAACCTGACGACCGGCGGGGGAAATTCCGATTGTAGCGGGGGAAATATATTTTGGGAGTGGTATTATGGTGACGGAAAGGAATCGAATGCTTTTGAGCCGGAGATTACTTTTGAGGAAGCCGGAAATTATCCGATAAAATTAATAGCAACGAACAATTATTCCTGTGCCAACGATACGGCGACGGAAGAAGTGGTTTTGATCGACCGGGTAAAAGCTTTGTTTAAAATTGCGGACGATACGTTGTGCAGCGGTGAGACATTGGAATTTAAGAATTTGAGTACGGGTGACGAACTTCGTCCTTTTCGTTGGCAGATATTTCCCGAGGATGGAGGAACGCCTCCGACGATTGTAAATGGAAATTTTACGGTTACGGATCCGCAGATCAGATTCGATCATTATGGCCGTTACCGGGTATCACTTACCGTAACCAATGATTGCTCCGAGTCTGTCATGGATACGATTATTATCGTCAGGGAAGATCCCGGTATTTTAAAATTTGATTTACCTGCAACGATTTGTCCTCCCCGTTTGAATCTATCGGATTACGTTCGTTTTTCCTGGAATGGGAACGAGGTGAAGCCTGTATGGACGATTACCCGTGATGGCAGCGGTGAGACAGGATATACTTATGCCGGGGGAACCGGAAAAAATTCGGAATTTCCGCAAATAGATTTTACGCTGCCGGGAGATTATACCCTGAAAGTGCAATTGACGTCAGTCGGTTGCGGAGGGACTGTATTGGAAAAGTCGGGGCGGGTGAAAGTATATGATCCGGATTTGTTGATGAAGGTTACAACCGGTAATCTGGATATTTGTGAAGCCGGAACAGTTTTATTTACGAGTAATTCCGAAGGGGAGAATATCGACCATAAATGGACAGTGGCACCTTCGGCCAATACGAGTTTTGCCGGAGGAACAGTTGCTTCGGACCGGACCCCTTTGATTCGGTTTGATAAATACGGGGATTACGTGGTCCGCCTGAATTTGAAGACACATTGCACGGAAAAGGATTCTTCTTTTACGGTGCATGTACATAAAGAGCCGAATATTGCTCATTTTGAGCCTCAGGCTGCCGTATGTCCGGAAGATGTGATTGATTTTCACGATTGCATTATTTATCAGTTCTGGAATAATCCAGAGGAGGCAGAATGGACGATTATTCCTACAGCCGGACTTGAATTTTTGAACGGAACAGATGAACATTCCACCTATCCGGTAATTCGTTTTAAAACCCCCGGGACGTATGAATTTACGGTAAAACTGAACCCGGTTTCCTGTTCGACGGAGGGAGTTACGCAACAATTGACCCGGAAGGTGAAGGTCAGGAATTCGGCAATGACGCTGAAGGTAAGTGCCGATGATACGGCCGTATGTGAAGCCGGACGGTTGTCTTTTTCGATGACGGCGGCAGCAGCCGAAGACGATCCGATTGTTTATAATTGGACCGTTTGGTCCGATGCCCCGCAGGCCGATTATGCTTTTGAGGATTACGGAAATCAAAAATCGGTCGCCAAAGTTTTGTTCAATACCTGGGGAACTTATTGGGTACGGGGAGAGGCCAGCGGATATTGCGGCACGTTGGATTCTACGATGACGGTGACGGTGAAGAAAGATCCGGAGGTGCATTTGAGGGATACCGGTGGAATATGTCCGGGAACTGTGCGATTGGAGGATTATGTGAGTTATGAGTGGTATAATAATACACCGAAAGTGACCTGGGAAATTGTACCTGCCAGCAGCGGAACTCCGACCGATGGTTTTGGTTATTCGGAAGGGACGGGTGCCAATTCTTTATATCCGGTTGTCGATTTCCGGAAAAAAGGAGATTATCAGGTAAGAGCGACTTTAGAAACTGCCGGTTGCCGGGAAGAATATCTTACGGCGTTAAAACTATATACAGTTTTCGATACAACGATACTTGTGGATGTCCGGCCTTTGGGGGCGACGGATATTTGTGAGGGGGAGACGGTGCGTTTCCGGAACAGAAGTGAGGGGGTAGGATTGGTTTGTCATTGGCAGGTTGAAGGTCCGGAGGGCGGGTGGTTGTTTGCAGAGGGAACGGATGCGATGACAATGGCTCCGGTATTTCAGTTTTCCCGGTACGGGGATTATGTGCTGACGTTGGTTATGGAGGGTACCTGTAACCGGAAAGAACGGAAATTTCCGGTCAAGGTAAGAGGTATTCCGGATGTTGTGTTGACGGAACAAATGGCTCCGATATGTGCGTCTTCTGCGGCAATCGATATGGGGCGGTACGTGGAATACCGGGATTTGAAAAATTGTGATGTTACCTATTATTGGTCTGTAAATCCCGGGGATGGGTATGAATTTGTCGACGGTTACGGAAGAGATTCCCAATATCCGCAGATCAGTTTTACGAAGAACGATCGTTATACGATTACATTGGAAGTTTATTCCCAATGTGGAACGGGAGGGGTACAAACTTTCGATGCCAGGGTCAATGTGTTGAATAATAGCCTGAAAGCAGCTTTTGTATTGGATTCGACGGTTTGTATTCCTGCAAACCTGGTGTTGGATAACCGGTCGGAGGGTGATTCGTTGGTTTATAAATGGCATGTTTTACCTGAGACGGTTTCAGGAGGAGGGTGGGAGATTTCCGGAGAAGGGCAGGATACGGCGCGTTCTCCGCATTTGACGTTTTCGGAACAAGGGTATTATAATGTAACGTTGGCAGTGCAGAATCTTTGTGGTACGGACGATACGACGTTCCGTGTCCGGGCTTTTGCCGTACCGGAGGTGACTGTTGCCGATATAGCCGGGGTATGTGAGCCTTTTGCTTTTTCAGCCCGGGATCGGATTCTCGTAGAAGGAAATAATGATCGGATTCATAAGGCTGAATGGACAATAACATCGGCAGCCGTTTACGATTATTTTGATAAAACGGCTTTGTATCCGGATGTTGTATTTCATGCCGGAGAGTTTCAGGTGAATGTAAAATACTGGAACCGTTGTGCTCAACCCGGTGAAGGAAATTTTTCTGTTGTCGTGGATGAGTTTGTCCCGATACAGGCATTGAGGGATACGGCAGTATGTGTATTGACCGATCCTTTTCTTTTAAAAGCACAGCCGGATTGGGGAAGCTGGGTGTCAGAAGAGGGGGAGGTGTTGCAAAAAGACGGGAAATATTATTTCAATCCTCATTTTGATGCTTACTATGAAGGGGATATACAGGTCGTTTATAATTTACCGAACGGAACCTGTTTGGCTAAAGATACCTTAACGGTTCATATTCATCCTCTGCCGCGTGTAGATGCGGGGACGGATCCGGAAATGTGTTTGAATCACGCTCCTTTGCCGTTGACGGGAACTCCGGTTGCCGGGCATTGGGAGAGTGCCGGAGAGGTATTGCCCGGAGATAAATATACGCCATCGACGGCTGGTGATTTTGCCGTATATTATTATTATACCGATGGAAATGGGTGTACGAATTTTGACTCGGTAACACTTACGGTACATCCTTTGCCGGTAACGACCTTCCGGACCGAAGCGCAGCATTGTCGTTATGCCGAAGCATTGTTTGTGCCGGACCAGCCGGAAGGAAATCGTTTTGAGTGGGATTTCGGGGATGCTGCACCGGTTGTTGTTTCCGGAGGAGATACCGTACATGTGTATGACGGATACGGTTATTACGATGTCCGTAATGTGACGACATCCTCGTATGGGTGTATCGATCGGTCGGCACCAGTCCGGATAGAAGTCGTCAATTTACCGCCAGACGCTTATTTCGATGTGGATCGTATCAATGGGTGTGCTCCTTTTGAAGCGATGTTTTCTGTCGATCCGTCCCGTTATCCGGACGACCATAATCATCTTTCTTTTGCCTGGGATTATGGAGACGGAACGATAACGGACAGTTTAATGCCTATCCGGCCGAAATTTTATCAGGAGGGACTTTGGGACACCAGTTATATAGCTACTTTTACGGTGAAGAATAAGTGTGGCGTGAGAACTTACGATACGTTGCTTACGGTGAATTCCTATCCCATTGCCGGTTTTGAATTGATGCACAAATGGGAATGTTCTCCGGTAACGCTGGAGTTACAGAATACGACAACAGGTAACCAGTGTAAGTTTACGTGGGATTTCGGGGACGGAGCGCCGGTAGATCATACCCCTAATGCCGTTCATGTATTTACAACAGGAGGAACTTCTACAAAATACCATATCACTCTTGTTGCTGAAAATAAATGCGGGAGGTCGGAGCATACCGATTCCCTGATTGTAAAGCCACGTTCCTTATCTGCCCATTTTACACCTGCTAAGCCATATGCCTGTGTGGACGAGGTGCTGTGTTTTAAAAATAATTCGACGGATACTTTAGGGTTGGTAGAGAATACCTATTGGAATTTCGGAGACGGAGACCGGGATTCTTTGTGGGATGTTTGTCACAGCTATGCTGCTGCCGGTAAATATCAGGTACAGTTGTATATCGAAAACGGCTGCGGGTTCGATACAATCAGCGACTGGATTCAGGTGCATCCTTTGCCTCAATTGGCCATACTTACTTCCGAACATTTGTGTGAGGCGGATACATTTACTTTTGTTGTCCGTTCGGATCAGGAATTGAAACGGGTACAATGGGATTTCGGAGACGGTAGTACAGGAACAAAAGACAGTATGCGGTATGTATATGCGGGATATGGACATTATCATGTTGCCGTGACGGGAATTGCAGCCAGCTTACCGGCTTGCCGGGCTACTGTGACAAAGGAAGTTGATGTTTATAACAAACCGATTGTTACCATATTACCGTTAGATACGGCTCATTGTAGTCCTTTGTATTATAAGCCGTCGGTAGAGGCTGTGGGAGTGAATTTTTTTATGTGGGATTTCGGGGACGGTTCAGAACCGGTTTCTGTCGGAGAGCATCGTTATGAAAATGAGACGGATGAGGTGCAGCAATATACCGTAACGGCGAATGTGGAAACCGATAAGGGGTGCCGTTCGGAATATAAACGGCATGTAACGGTATACAACCTGCCCCGGGCTAAAATGGAGAAAGAAGTGATAACGGGTAAGCCGGAAAAGGTTAAATATATCAATTTGTCGGAAGAATATACCGATTGCATTTGGCTTTTGCCTTCCGGTGAAGAAGTGCACGGTATGGGTGATTGGGAATTGGAATTCGACCGTAACGGGGTTTATGATGTCACTTTGATAGCTTTTAATTATCATGGTTGCAGTGACTCGATTACTCTTGAGCATGAAGTTCTGATGAAGGGACTTTTCTTCCCGAATACTTTTATCCCGCACAGCAAGAATGAAAAAGTAAATCGTTTTAACGGAATCGGTATGGGGTTACGGGTTTATTGCCTGGAGATTTACGATCAGTATGGAAATAAGCTTTGGGAAACCCGGGCTTTGGAAAACGGAATGCCTTCCGAAGGTTGGGACGGTACGAACAATAAAGGAGAGACGATGCCGCAGGGAATGTATATCTGGAGAGCCCGGGCCATTTTTGGGGACGATGATGTATGGACCGGGAAAAATAATGATTCCGGAGTTGAGCAGACCGTTCAGGGGAGTGTGTTGCTGTTGAGAGAATAGGTTTATATTTATTTTAGATTTAAAATTTTAGATTGCTTGGCAATCTGATTTGTTATCAGATGCTTTAATCTAAAATTGTAAATTGAGTGCGCATTCCGGTTTTTGAGAGGAGTATAAATTGGGGCTTGAAATAGGCAAGCGTTATGATGTACCGGAAGTGTAAGGAATACAGAACATAACCGAATAATTAAATAGAAAAAAGATGGATTATTTTAAAGAAGCAGATGTCGCAGTAACCGTATGTGATAAAGAGGGGCGTATCATAGATATGAACGATAAATCGCGTAAGACATTTCTGAAACCCGGAAGGGAAGAGCTGATCGGTAAAAATGTGTTGGATTGTCATCCGGAACCGGCGAAGTCTTTGTTGGCTGATATGTTACAACATCCGCGGACGAATGCCTATACGATAGAAAAAGAAGGTGTAAAAAAGTTGATTTATCAAACGCCATGGTATGAAAATGGTGAGTATATGGGATTTATGGAACTTTCGATGGTTATACCGTTTGAAATGAAGCATATGATTCGCAAATAGATTCGGAAACGGAAAAATCTGAAAATCTGGAATCCAAGGGACGGATTTTTAATTATTTTTGAGTTTCAATAAAAAGAATGTATGAAAGCAATATTTGATTTTTTGCGTAAGTTGCGGGACAATAACGATAGGGAGTGGTTTAATGCTCATAAGCCGGAATACCTGGAATTGAAGGATCGTTTCGAGAAATGGGTCAGTGAGTTGATAGAGCGGACGGCAGATTTCGATGAAGAAGTCCGGGGGCTGGCTGCAAAGGATTGTGTTTACCGGATTTATCGGGATACTCGTTTTTCTCCGGATAAAACGCCTTATAAAACTCATTTCGGTGCTTATATTGCAAGTCCGGGCGGACGTAACAGCAATCGGGCAGGATATTATGTACATCTGGAACCGGACGGAAGTTTATTGGGAGGTGGTTTATATTGTCCCGATCCGGCTTTGCTGAAAAGATTGCGGCAGGATATTTATGATAATATCGAGGAGTTTACTTCGATATTGCAGGAGAAGGCTTTTGTAAAGGAATTTACAGGCATAGATGATACGGATAAACTGAAACGGGTGCCTGCTCCTTTTCCCGCAGATTTTCCACAGGGAGATTTGCTGAAATACAAGCATTACGATGTCGTTACTTATAAGCCGGAAACTTTTTTTGAGGGAACGGAAGCAATAGCCCGGGTTGCTGAAGTGTTTAAGAAGATGTACACTTTCAATCGTTTTTTGAATTATACGGTAGATGAGGGCTGATTAATAAACCGTGAAAAAATTTGCATTGCAGAATACGATACCGGTAAGGATGAGTAGAAAAAGAAAGATATCTCCTAAAAGGCCGATACGTTGATTGATAAGTTGCTGCGAATAAATGTAAGTGAGAGGCATAAACAGCATATACAGCATATCCGGATAGATATCGGGAATTACTAGAAAAGATAAGCTGCAAAAGCAAAGCATGGATAGCAGTGACAGGATGCCGCGCCGCTGATTGACTACCGATATCGGATAAAAGACAATGATACCGTATAAAGATACCAGTAGGAGTAAAATTAATAGTCCGTAAAAGATCACGCTTGCTCCTTCCGGATGTGTCAGAAATTCTCCGGCCAAAAGACTGTTTTGGAATCGTTGGATACACTCCTGGAGGTTATCCGTCCAAAAATAATAGAAGCAGGTAAGAAATACCGGTGTAATTAAACCGAGTAGGATAGCACTGATGTCTTTCAGGGTGGATCTGCCGGAGAACATCAGTACGCATATTGCCCATGGAAAAAGAAGGACTGATTTCGGGTATACCAATATGGCCAAGGCCGTTAAAAAACCGAAACTATAAATGGAGCTATTGGATTTTATATCGTTAATGGCCTCTTGCAGGCCGGCGAATGCGAATGCCACCAGTAGGGTGGCTATTTGAATATAGCTGAACCCCTGGTACAGGACCAGTCCCGTCGTCAGTAGGATATAGATCGTTGCCGGAAGTGTTGAGATTTGCGGTAAAAATTTGTATCTGGCATTGACGTAAAACATAAAGTAGGCTATGGCCAATGTGATTCCCAGTCCGGTGTATCTGCTGTGTTCGGCAGATAAATTCCGTAAAAATTCGGCGTATATGACACCTTCATTTAAAGACAGATGGGGGCGGACCGGTTGCCAGTAAAAACCTATGGCAGCTATTGCCAATGCCAGAAAAGGCAGAAGGAAAAGCATGTACAATTTTTTCGATTTCAGAAATCTGTCGAAAACCATAGGTAAATTATTTTAAAAGTTTTGCATTCCACCTTTCATCCTGTTTTTACGGATGTTCTGTATTTTATTTCTGATTTACGTTTTTCTTTGACAGGGGACGGCTGTAAGCGAAGTTATGCCGTAAGTTCAGAATCGTATTGAAATATACCGGTTTTTATTGCATCAAATCCTTGCCGATGTCCTTTCTGAAAGTTTTGCCGTTGAAATCGATTTTTTCCAGATTTTCATAAGACAAAGTCAGTGCTTCCTGCATTGTATTTCCATAAGAACTGACGGCAATGACACGTCCTCCGTTTGTTACTACCCGGTTTTCTGTTTTCTGGGTACCTGCATGAAATACGATAGAATCCTGTATATTTCCGATTTGAATTTCTTTTCCTTTTTCGTAGTCTTCCGGATAGCCTTTGGAAACAAGCATGACTGTTGTACAGAATCGTTTATCCATGGTAAAGTCAGCTTTGGCCAGTTTACCTTGGGCAGTTGCTTTAAATAGCTCGAGAATATCGGATTGTATGCGGGGAATAACGACTTCTGTCTCGGGGTCTCCCATACGCACATTGTATTCGATAACCCAAGGTTCGCCGTTGCAATTCATCAATCCGAAAAACAGAAAACCTTTGTAGCTAATACCGTCTTTTTGCAAACCTTCAATGGTCGGACGTATGATTTTGTCCTCTACTTTTTTATTGAAAGCCGTGTCGGCGAACGGTACCGGCGAAACGGCTCCCATACCACCCGTGTTCAGGCCTGTATCACCTTCTCCGATTCTTTTGTAGTCTTTAGCAGATCCCAGTATTTTATAATCTTGGCCATCCGTCAGCGCGAATACGGAAATTTCGATGCCTTGCAGAAATTCCTCGATAACGACTTGATTGCTGGCCTTTCCGAATTTTCCGTTTAGCATGGATTGTAATTCCTGTTCGGCTTCCGACAAATCATTTAAAATCAAGACCCCTTTCCCGGCAGCCAGGCCATCGGCTTTCAATACATAGGGAGGACGTAAGGTTCGTAAAAAAGAGATCCCTTTTTCTATGGAATCCGGTGTTACTGTTAAGTAAGCGGCTGTAGGTATATGATGGCGAAACATGAATTCTTTTGCGAAGTCTTTGCTTCCCTCCAGAATAGCTCCTGCCTTTCCGGGGCCGATAATCATCAGGCCGGTCAGACGTTCGTCGTTTTCGAGATAATCCCGTACACCGGCAACCAGAGGATCTTCCGGTCCGACAACAACCATATCGATATTTTTTTCGGCAATGAAGCCGGCGATGGTTTTAAAATCTGTCGGTTTTATGGCAATATTTTCTGCAATTTCACTTGTTCCTGCATTTCCCGGGGCTACATATAGCTTTTCCAGTTCCGGACTTTGAATCATTTTCCAGGCCAGGGCGTGTTCACGGCCTCCGCTTCCTAATAATAAAACCTTCATATCGTTGTTGTGCGTGTTTTCAGATGTTTTACCGCTTAATGCGGTCGTACAAAAATAGAAAAAATTATTGGCTTTCAACAGAACTCCAGCATTTCTCCCCGATAGTTGTCGTCGAATTTCCCGTTTTCATAAACTTTGTGACCGTTGACAAAAGTGGTCTGTATTTTATAGTCAAATGTCATTCCCTCCAGCGGTGACCACCCGCAGCGATAGAGGATATTTTCTTTTGTGACCTGCCAGGGACGTTTACCGAATAAGCAAATGTCAGCTTTGTATCCCTCCCGCAGATAACCTCTGTCTTTGATACGGAATAGCTCGGCCGGTGCATGGCACATTTTGTCTACGATATTTTCCAGACGGATTTCCCCCTGTTCCATTAGCTGAAGCATGACGGTTAAGGAATGTTGTACCATTGGGCCGCCGCTGGCCGCTTTTGTGTAAGGTCCGGATTTTTCGGCCAGGGTATGGGGGGCATGATCGGTGGCGATGACATCCATTCTGTTCTCATTCAGGGCTTGTATCAAAGCCTGCCGGTCTTTTTCCGTTTTTATGGCCGGATTCCATTTGACAAGATTTCCTTTTTTCAGATAAGCTGAATCGTTGAACCAAAGATGGTGTACGCAGACTTCCCCGGTAATCTTTTTGTTTTTCCGGCTGCCTGTATCCAATAAAGCAATTTCTTCCGCAGTACTGAGGTGCAGAATATGAAGGCGGCTATTGTGTTTGCGAGCCAAGGCAGCAGCTAATGACGAACTTTTGTAACAGGCTTCCCGGCTACGGATAAGCGGATGATATCCGGCCGGAATATCGTCCCCGTATTGTTCTTTATACAGAGCCAGATTACGGTTAATGATCGGCGTATCTTCGCAATGAGTGGCTATAAGTACCGGTGATTCGCTGAAAATTTTTTCAAGGGATTCCAATTTGTCGACCAACATATTACCGGTAGAAGAACCCATGAATACTTTGAGTCCGCAGGTCGTATGCGGATCGATATTCCGTATTTCGTCCATATTGTCCGAGGTGGCGCCTAGATAGAAGGAATAGTTTACAGCCGAATTACGTCGGGCAATTTCTTGTTTTTCTTCCAGTCGTTTTAAGGTGGTGGTCGGGGGAACGACGTTGGGCATGTCCATAAAAGAAGTTACTCCTCCGGCTGCGGCTGCCCGGCTGCCTTCAGCAATGTCTCCCTTATGCGTTAAACCGGGTTCCCGGAAATGTACCTGATCGTCGATAACACCGGGTATAACAAATAATCCTGTTGCATCTGTTATTTCCGCATTTTCCCAGGCTTCTTCAGAAAGACGGTCTGATATGCAGGAAATCCGGTCATTTTCAATGAGAATATCGGCTTGAAAAATCCGGTTTTCATTGACCAGTGTCCCGCCTTTGATGATTTTTTTCATAATAGAATCATTTGATTTTAGATTTTAGACAACACATACAATTCCCTCCTGTGATATCTGCGATTTCAGATTAACGAAACTACAGCTCTGATTCGTATTTCAATCTGAAATCGTAAATCTAAAATTAAAATTATTGTTGTTTTTTGTTCCGTTTCGAAAATAGACTCCGTATTTTCATTGTAATGACTCCGAGGAAAGCTTCCGTAAAAATACCTCCGCTCATTTTCGATGTTCCCAAAGTACGGTCCGTGAAAATAATGGGTACTTCTTTCAGGCGGAATCCCAGCGTCCAGGCTGTAAATTTCATTTCAATCTGAAAGGCGTATCCTTTAAAGCGGATTTTATCCAGATTTATGCTTTCCAATACTTTCCGGGTATAGCAAACAAAACCGGCTGTGGCATCGTGTACTTTCATACCTGTGATAAAACGTACGTATTTTGAAGCAAAATAGGACATTAAAACACGTCCCATAGGCCAGTTGACAACATTGACTCCGGTAACATAGCGGGAACCGATAGACATGTCTGCTCCCGTGCTACAGGCTTCGTATAGTTTGACCAAATCGTCCGGATTGTGGGAGAAATCGGCATCCATTTCGAAGATGTATTCATATCCGTGTGCCAGACTCCATTTGAAACCGGTGATGTAAGCGGTTCCCAAGCCTAATTTACCTGCCCGCCGGATCATGTGAAGCTGGGGGAGCTCTTGTTGTAGTTTTTCGACAATGTCGCCTGTCCCGTCGGGTGAATTGTCTTCTATGATCAGAATATCGAATTTCGGAGTCAATCCGACGACATACCGGATGATATTTTCGATGTTTTCTTTTTCGTTATAGGTCGGAATGATAACAACTCTGTTGTTCACTTGTTCAGAATTATAAGTATTCTACAATACGCTCCAATTGGTTGCCTCTTGAACCTTTCACCAGTATACAAGAATCTTGAAGCGGGTGATTTTTCAGAAACACGATTAAGGCATCGGTATCTTTGAAATAACGGATAAAGTTAAGGTTATTGGAACAATGTTCAAAATTATTCCCGACGAGAAAAGCCGTATTGAAATGATTTTCCTGTAATATATCGATAATTTTTCGGTGAGCTTCTTCGCTGACCTGTCCCAGTTCACGCATTTCGCCCAATACGACGGTTTTGTGGGGAGCCGGCATTTCGGCAAAATTGGCTAAAGCTACCGCCATACTGCTGGGATTGGCGTTGTAGGCATCTAAAATGATGGTATTATGAGCTGTTTTTATCAGTTGCGACCTGAGGTTTGACGGACGGTAATCTTCGATTGCATGTTGGATGGAAACGGCCGGTACATCGAAGTAAGTCCCGATACAGGAAGCAGCCATAGCATTGTCGAAATTATAACCGCCTGTCAGCTTGGTCCGGATACAAAGGTTTCCTTTTAAGGTTTTCAGTTCATATACCATATAAGGGATTGACTGAAGTAGCTCGCCTTTCAGGTAGGCTTCTGCTTTACCGTATAAAATCCGGTTGTGATCCCGGGATAATTCCATAAGAAGAGGGTCTTCCGCATTGACGAATACTTTTCCTTTTTTCCGGAAGATATGATCGTAGAGTTGCTTCTTAGTAGATATGATATTTTCGTAACAGCCGAATCCTTCTAAATGAGCCTGGCCTATATTGGTGATCACGCCGAAGTCCGGGTCTGCAATATCACATAATATTTTTATTTCACCGGGGTGGTTCGCGCCCATTTCTACGATTCCGAATTCTGTGGTTTCATCCATACTCAACAAGGTGAGAGGTACTCCGATATGATTGTTTAAATTGCCTTGGGTTGCGACGGTTTTAAAACGGCGTGAAAGTACGGCATAACACAGTTCTTTCGTTGTTGTTTTACCGTTCGTCCCGGTTATTCCCAGTATCGGAATTCCCAACCGGTGGCGGTGATAGGCGGCGGTTTCCTGCAGGAAGGTTAGCGTATTTTCCACTAGAATGTATCCTTCTCCGTTGTCGAATTCCGGATCGTCGATAATTGCCGTAGCAGCCCCCTGGGACAGTGCCTGTTGTGCAAATTTATTACCGTTGAAATTGTCTCCGCGCAGGGCGATAAAAACATCCCCCGGTTGGATATTCCGGGAGTCGGTTGTTACCCGGTGTCCCCGGATGTAAGTTTCGTATAGAGAGGCGATGTTTGTAGTCATTTTTTCTGAAATGAATTGTTTATCAGGTTCGTAATAAAAAAGGTTGTGAATTTCACAACCTTTTATTTTTATCTCTTTTTGACTTTCCCGCCGCCGATTTGACTCATGGCACACCGGAAGCCGATATCGTTGGTCGATTTTTTCTGATTCAGATAACGTCTTGTTCCCGGATTTTGCCAATAAGCCCTGTCTTTGAATGAGCCCCCTTTATATATCCGGGCTTCATCATCGATCATGGTTGTCGTTTCTTCGTTGGAAACATAGTACATATCTTTTGTGCCTTTGTTGTCCTGTGCTTTCCAGTCGATGTCCGAAGAAATCCGGGATTGGATATCACCGTCTTTGTAGTTCCGGTTATCGGCAGTACGATAGTTTTCTCTATTTGCCAGTTCTGCGTCGGTTTGAACACGGTAACGCATGTGTCCCAGGCTGTCTTTCTGGGCGATGTTGCCTTCTTCGTCGGTTACGAGCGTCTTGAAGACATTCCCGCGATAAGGATTGAATTCTGCCATATCCTGGAAGGATAAAGGACGATAAACGTCCGAAACCCATTCGTTTACATTGCCGGCCATGTCGTACAGTCCGAAATCGTTCGGCCAGAAACTTTTGACGGGAGCTGTCATGGCAAAACCGTCATTCGCGTCTCCGGCAACCCCCATATAGTCCCCTTTACCTCTGACAAAGTTTGCCATCATCCGGCCTCTGTGCTTTTTCTCAGCATATCTGACCCAGGAGCCGTCCCACGGATAAATGCGGGAGTTGCTGATGCGCTCGTCGTGTGTATTTCCGACTAAAGCGTAGGCTGCATATTCCCATTCAGCCTCTGTCGGCAAACGGTATTCCGGCAGTAAAATCCCGTCTTCCCATTTGACAGGTCTTCTTTCTTTGCCTAATCCTTTGATATTCTTTTTTACCGTCCCTACATATTGTCCGTTCAGGTAAGCTTCTGTATTGAAGTTGTTTTCGTCTCTCTGATTGTCCGGATCGTGTGCCAGCACCTTTTTGTCAATCAATAACTGTTCGTTTACACGGTCGGTTCTCCACACGCAATATTCCGTAGCTTGCTCCCAGTTTACACCGACTACCGGGTATTCGGCATAAGCGGGGAATCGAAGGTAGTTGCTGACCATCGGTTCATTATAAGCTAATTGCTCGCGCCATACCAGTGTGTCAGGTAACGCTTTTTTATACACTTCGGGATAACTGACGTATACACGTCGCAACCAGGTGAGGTATTCCAGCCAGTCGATATTCCGCACCTCATGTTCATCCATATAGAAAGATTCGATTGTGACCCGCCGCTGTGGGTTATTCCAGTCTCCCATAACATCTTCCTGTGTCCGTCCCATCACAAAGGTACCCCCGGGGATATATACAAGTCCCGGGCCTGTCTTTTGATTCTTCACTTTTTTATATTCCATACCCCCGTTTTTCTTATCATTGTAAGTCCAACCGGTAGTAGAAGATTTTTGGCCTCCTCCGAAAAGTTTTTTTACTTTTTGGCAAGAACTTGCCGAGAAAAGCATCACACAACACATTCCCAAAACTAAAAAACCATGTTTTTTCATGAGCAGTTTTTTTTAGCTATTTAATTTAGTATTTTTATTCGAATCAAACGAAACGCAATTAATTCACAAATATACTTAAAAATGTATTTACAAAAATAAAAATCTTGTTTTTTTTGAACATATAGCTCTGTTTGCGGCGGATTTAACGCTTTTTTTGTTAATCTTGCGACCGGATTAAAAAATGATGAAAATGAAAATCAGAACAGGAATCGGTTTTGACGTACATCGCTTGGAAGCGGGCTTACCCTTATGGCTCGGAGGCGTGTTGGTGCCACATGAGAAAGGCTGTATCGCTCATTCGGACGGAGATGTGTTGATACATGCAATTTGCGATGCCTTGCTGGGGGCTGCCGGCATGGGAGATATCGGTTATCATTTCCCGGATACAGCCCTTGAATTTAAAGGTATCGACAGCAAGTTGCTTTTGAAGCGAACGGTGGAACTGATAAGGAAACAAGGGTATGAGATCGGTAATGTAGATAGTGTGATTTGTATGCAGCGTCCGAAACTACGTCCTTTTATTGAAGATATGCAACACACTTTGGCTGCTGTTATGCAAGTAGCTCCCGAAGATGTGTCTGTAAAAGCAACGACAACGGAAAAGCTCGGCTTTGAAGGGAGGGAGGAAGGTGTATCGGCTTATGCAACGGTTTTGTTGACGAAGGAAGGTTGAAAACAGATGGGGTGAGTTAGAACAGAATGGCCAAAAGCCTGGGAATTTCCCGGCTTTTGGCCATTTCTGTTTCTATTTCTGTTTTTAGAACATATAATCCCACACGGGCAATTGCACCGGTTTTTGTTTGAGGGCTTCTATGGCTTTGGCATCTAAGAATTTCCGGTGGATAACGATACGGAACATATAATCATCGAACCAGTCGTCTGTGAAGGTCAGATAACCGTGGTTACCGCTTGCACTTCCCCAACTGTTTTCAAATTCCCATTTTACGGGCTGATCATTTGCATCTGTATCACATCCGATCAATGTCATGGCATGTGAAGAGCCGCTTTGACGGGTAAGTATACGTGCTTTCTTATCCATTTTGAGTTTTACGCCCAGTAAGGATTCGTAATCGTACATTTCAGGATCGAGTATACCTGTTTCCCGTTGGTGTTGTTTCCCGACATCGCAAGAAGCATACATTGCTTCATTGTTTTTTATGGAAGCCAGGGCTGCTTTTTTGATATCTTCGTTCGGAAGGTTCAGGTAAGTCCAGTTAATGCCTTCCTGGGCATTCCGGTAATTTTGTATTTCATATATCTTGTAATATTCCCGGGTCGGATCATTCATAATCATGATGTAATTATCCGGGTTATAATCAGCGGGAGTGATTTCTTTGTAGAATTGCATGGGAGTGTAATTCGCCAATTCTTTGATATTCCCGTCTTTGTCTTTGAATCTCCAGGTAAAGGAATGAGGCGGTTCTCCCAGGCAAAGAGCCAGTATCCGATAGACATCTTTCAGTACTTCCTTTTTTGTGTTCCGCAGTTCTTTTGCCGATTTGCCGGCAGCAGCCATTTCCCGTAACTCATACCCTCCCAATCGTAATTTTTCATTGATGATGTTCACCATTTGCGAAGTATTGTCTGAATGTGCGGTTTCCGGCATGACTTCCTGGGGTACGACACCGTATTTTTGGGCTACATTGTAATACAAGTTCCATACGCCTCCGTCACCGACCGGAGATTTGAAATATTCGCATACTTCCCGGTCTTCCATGTCTTTTCCGGCTGTGGAGATGATGTTTTCAAGGAATAGGTTTGATTTCTCAAAAATATCCCAGAAGTAGGTATAGTTGTGGGAAAAATCGAATTTGTCCAGGTTGTATTTCTGCATAACTTCCGGGCGGAGTACGTTCATGGAAGTGAACATCCAGCAGCGTCCGGAGCTGTGCTGATCCGTAATTCCTTTGACATTTACACGGTATTTGAAAAAATGGTCGATTTTACCTTGCAGTTCACGGTTAAGTGCATTCCCTTTCAGGTTTTTATCTGCTGTAAGGATGTTTTGTAAAGCGCGCGTAGGAGTATCTTTTTTAAACGAGGCTTGAATTTCCTGCAAATCCTTGCCTTCGATTGCCTGGGCGAAAATTCCGGAACAACTAAGGCTTAAGGCTGCAATTAATAAAGTCTTTTTCATGTAAAAATATTTAATGGTTTTATAGATGTATTACTTCGTCATAAGCGGCAGCGGCAGCTTCCATAACGGCTTCGCTCATTGTCGGGTGAGGATGTACCGTTTTAATCAATTGATGTGCGGAGACTTTTGCTTTACGGGCCAATACCAGTTCTGCTATCATTTCCGTTACATTGGCACCGACCATATGGGCACCCAATAAGGTATTGTCTTTTGCATTAAAGATCAGTTTGACGAATCCGTCATTGGCGCCTGCTGAACTTGCTTTACCTGAAGCTGTGAAAGGAAATTTTCCGATGCGTAACTCATAGCCGGCTTCCAGGGCCTTGGCTTCGGTCAGACCGACGGAAGCGACTTCCGGGGTTGTATAAGTACATCCGGGGATGTTGCCGTAATCGATAGATTCGGTTTCCAGGCCGGCAATTTTCTCAACGCAGCAAATGGCTTCTGCTGAAGCTACGTGGGCCAAAGCAGGTCCGTGGACAATGTCTCCGATGGCATAGACTCCGGCGATGTTGGTGCGATAGTAATCGTCGACTTTGATTTTGCCTTTTTCCGTTTCGACACCCAATTCTTCCAGACCGATATTTTCAATATTAGGCGCAATACCTACGGCAGACAATACGATTTCGGTCTCCCGGACTTCTATATCTCCTTTTTTGTTGCGAATGTTTACTTTTAATAATTCGCCACTGTTATCGACGCTTTCGACAGATGATTTCACCATGACTTCGATACCGGCTTTTTTGAAGGAACGTCCGATCTGTTTCGATACTTCTTCGTCTTCTATCGGTAATACGTTGGGCATAAATTCGACTAAAGTAACTTTTGTACCCATTGCATTGTAAAACCAGGCCAATTCAGAACCGATGGCTCCGGAACCGACAACCAGCATGGAAGCCGGCAAATGATCCAGGGTAAGAGCCTGCCGATAGCCGATGATGCGCTTGCCGTCTTGCGGAATAGCCGGAAGCTGGCGGGAGCGTGCTCCTGTAGCGAGGATAATATGTTTGGCTTCGTAGATTTGTTTTGCACCGTCGTTTGCCGTTACTTCTACTTTTTTATCTGCCGTTAATTTTCCTTGTCCTTCAATAACGGTGATGTTGTTTTTTTTGAAAAGATATTGAATGCCTTTACTCATTTTTTCCGCAACACCCCGGCTACGGGCTATAATGGCACCGAAATCCGGTTGCGTATTTTCTATTTTCACGCCGTAGTCTTCTGCATGACGGGCATAATCGAGTACTTGTGCCGATTTTAGAAGGGATTTGGTCGGAATACATCCCCAATTCAGGCATATACCTCCGATCTCGGCTTTTTCGATTACAGCAACATTCATCCCTAACTGGGCTCCCCGGATTGCTGCTACATATCCGCCAGGACCACTTCCGATGACGATCAGGTCATAATTCATATCTCAAACGTTTTAAATTTTTAAATATAAAGTTCCGTCTGCAAAGCTAACAAATCTTCAGGCAAAAAAGAACGTTTTAATTGCAGATTTTAGATTTACGATTTCCAGATTTTCTTTCCCAGCCAGGCCAGGAGAAAAAATAGTAAAAAGCATACGACAATTGTAGCTCCTGAAGGGGTATTCAATGCCGCCGACACGAAGAGTCCGATTACCGACCCGATAGCACTGATTATAGAGGAAGCGATCAATTGTTGCTTGAAATTTTTGTAATAAGTACCGGCAATAGCCTGAGGCAGTGTCAGGTAGGAGATAACTAAAATGATACCGGCTAATTTCATACACAATATGATGCATAGGGCAATAATCAACATAATGGCAACATCAATGCGGTTGACATGTACGTTGTGCGTACGGCTGTATTCTTTGTCAAAAGCAATATAGAACAGCGGACGGTAGAACAATACGAAGAAAACAATAATCACCAGACAGAGTAAAACGGAAAGGAGAATTTGTCCCCAGGTAACCGTCAGTATGTTGCCGAAGAGGTAGGACATCAGGTTGGGAGCATATCCGGGAGTAAGGTAGATAAAGAGTACCCCGATGGCCATTCCGGCCGACCAGAAAATACCGATTAAAGAATCTTCCCGTATTTTTTTGTTTTCGGCAAGAAAAAGTATGCCGATGGCCGTTGCGATTGAAAATACGGCGGCTCCCAATAAGGGTGAAATACCGATGAAGTAGGCAAAGCCCAGGCCTCCGAAAGAAGCGTGGGTAATTCCGCCGCTGATGAACACCATCCGTTTGGCAACAATGTAGGTGCCGACCAGTCCGCAGCTGATACCGATCAGGACGGTACTGAGCAAGGCATTTTGAAAAAAATCGTATTTTAGGAATTCGAGCATGGCAATGGAAGCGATTAATGGCTGAGGTTTAGGATTTGTTACAGTTACAGTTCTTATCGGAGTGGTCTGTCAGTACCCGGTGGGGGACAGGACCGTGGGAGATCAGCTCGATGGGGCAATTATAAGATTGCAATTGCTCCGTGCTGATGAGGTTCGACTGGTGGTAATGTAAACCGTGATTGACACAGGCAATTGTTTTTACGTACGAGCAAATGGTTCCCAGATCGTGCGAGACCATGACAATGCTGAGGGTTTTGTTTAGTTCTTTCAGTATGGTATAGAATTCTTTTTCGAAATTACTGTCCACATAGGTCGTCGGTTCGTCCAGAATCAGGATACGGGGAGATGAAATAATTGCCCGGCATAGAAACACCCGTTGCATTTGTCCTCCCGAAAGTTCTCCGATGGGAGCTTTGCTGTAGTCTCCCATGCCGTATTTTATCAGTAATTTGTCGGCTTTTATCCTGTCCTGACGGGAATAATAGCGGTACAATTTTTTTTCAGACATCAGTCCCGACATTACGACTTCTCTGACACTGATCGGGAAGCGGCGGTCGAACTGGCTGTTTTGGGGAAGGTAACCGAAGAGATTCGTTTTGGAAACGTAGTAATGAATGTCTCCGCTGAAAGGTTTCAGAAGGCCTAAAATGACTTTTAAAAGAGTCGTTTTGCCTCCACCGTTCGGGCCGATTATTCCGATGAAATCCTGTTCTTTTATGGCTAGATTTACTTCTTTCAGAACTGGGATACCTTCATATCCGGCAGTGATATTTTTTAATTCGAGTATTGTCGACATGCTGTTTTAATTGTAAATTCGGATTTACGGTTTTGGATTATACGCGCAAATCAATTTCTATTTTTGGGGGAAAAATGGAATGAATGTATACTGAATCTAGTTTAGTTTTTCCTGAAAAATTTGCAGTAATTTTTGCATTTCAGCAAGCCAGTCTTCGTTTAGCGGATCGATCGGGATGATATCGGTTCCGATGGCTTTGGCTATCGATTGGGCGTTGCTGATATCGAATTGATTTTGAATAAAAATGACATGAATGTCTTTTTCTTTTGCCGTATCCATGATTTCTTTCAGGTGCCTGGGGTCCGGTTCTTTCCCTTCATGCTCGATCGAGATCTGTTCCATGTTGTAGTCATGGGCAAAATAGGTCAGTGCCGGGTGGTAAATCAGAAAAGTTTTGTGTTTTTTTTCTGACAGTATGCTATCGGCTGAATGCGCAATTTTGTCGATGTCCTGTTCAAGTAATTTGTAGTTGGCTAAAAATTCTTGCTGTTTTTCGGGGTATTTTTCGGATAATGTACGGTAAATATCTCTCCCGATAGATTTTGCATAGTGCGGAGAGAGCCATACATGAGGATCTACGCCGCCTTCGTGTGTGTGATCGTGGTGATCGTGATTGCAGCTTCCTGCGATCAGTTGCAATGAGTCTGAATGCCGGATAAGTGGGATATCGGGACGATTTGAGAGTGCCGGATAAAGGTGGGTGGTTTCAAAGGGAAGATAGCCGATGGCAAAACATAAGTCGCTATCGTATAACTTTTTCAGTTGTCCGGTATTCAAATCGCAGGTTGCCGGATTCATTCCGGGGGGAACCATGACATTTACTTGCAAGTAGTCGCCGGCAATTCTTTCTACAAAGTATTTTTGAGGAAGGATGCTTACCGTAACGATATGTCTGTCTTGTTTTTTCTCTTTGCAGGAAAACAGAAGCAGTGAGAGAAGTGTGAATAATGTGATAACGTGTATGTGTTTGGATATCATTTTTTTGGCGTTTTAGATGTATCGTTCATATAAATTGTAATTTTAGATTGTAAATTTTAAATTGCCCGGAACCTGATTCGTTATCAGATTTTTTTATCTAAAATCGTAAATCTGAAATCTACAATTAAATCGTTGGCTTTAGCATGTTAAAGATAGTCCTTTTCGCCCGAATCCCGAAGGCTAAAAATATTTTTTTGGAATCTTCTTTTTTTATTTGCGATTATCTTCTATTTTTGTTCCGAAACAGTGGAACGACCATGAGAAATCTGAATAATAATCTTCTTTTTAATAATTGCAATTATAATTATAATCGATTGCAAGGGGGAGGTTATTATCGATAGCAGTGTATTTTGATATATAATTTTATATAGCCTTCCTTTTTTCGGGAAGGCTTTTTTTTGTAATGAAAGTCAGATTCGGAAGTTAAAAGAACAGCAAGACGGATTTATGATTTCAGATTTACGATTTTAGATTGGACTTACAATCCTTTCCTGCAAAAAAGAGGAGTCGTAAATCATAAATCTGCAATAAAAAGATTCGTCTGAATTGTAAATTTTAGATTGTAAATTTTAAATTACCCGGTAACCTGATTCGTTATCAGCTTTTTTAATCTAAAATCGTAAATCTACAATTTGTATTTTATTTTTCCGGTTTCTGGCTTTAAACCGATAAAACACATGAAACAATTATTTTTACCACAGGATTATTGCTCTCAGCTCGACGTTTGGCAAACGGAACATGCTATTAAATTTGTAAAGGACACTTTTCAACTGGCTTTGGCTGCGGAATTGAAATTGCGGCGTATTACAGCGCCTTTGGCGGTCCCTTCTGGAAAAGGTCTGAATGACAATTTAAATGGTTCGGAGGCTCCTGTCAGCTTTCAGGCCCGCATGTTGGGAGGTAAAAAAGCAGAGATTGTACAGTCTTTGGCCAAATGGAAACGGTATGCTTTGTGGCGGCACCACATTTCCCCCGGTTTGGGTATTTATACGGATATGAATGCGTTACGGCCGGATGAAGCTGTCAGTAATATCCATTCCGTTTATGTCGATCAATGGGACTGGGAAAAGGTCATTACTCCGGAGGAGCGTACGGTGGAACGTTTATATACTTGTGTACGCCGGATATATGCTGCTTTGAAACGGACGGAATTTTTGTTGAGCGAACAATTTCCTGTGCTGACTCCTTTTTTACCGGAGCAGATCACATTTATACATGCGGAAGAACTGCGGAAGCGTTATCCGGAAGCAACGCCGAAACAGCGGGAGCAAGCTATTACAAAGGAATACGGGGCTGTCTTTATCTGTGGAATCGGGGGGGCTTTAAGCGATGGAACGATACATGACGACCGCTCTCCGGATTACGACGATTGGTCGACGCTGGAGAACGGTTTACCCGGTTTGAACGGAGATATATTGGTTTGGAACCCGGTGTTGCAGTCGGCTTTTGAAATATCATCGATGGGGATACGGGTCAATCCGGAAGCTTTGGAAAGGCAATTGGAAATCCGGGGATGTGAAGAACGGAAAAAATTGTTTTTTCATTCTTTATTGTTGGAGGGAAGTTTGCCCCAGACAATGGGAGGAGGGATCGGGCAATCCCGCTTGTGCATGTTGTTGTTGCAGAAATGCCATATCGGAGAAGTGCAGGCAGGCTTGTGGCCGGATGAAGTGCGGCAGGCTTGCGAGAAAGCAGGTGTATTTCTTTTTTAAAAAAAATCGGATTATGCGGCTTTAGCCGCGTAATCCGATTTATAATTTTTACAATTAGTCTGATTTTTTATTTGATCTCTTCTAACAGTGATTTGACTGTTGCTTCCAATTGCAGGTCACGTCCCTGAATGGCAGAAGCCGGGTCATTGTTAACACGGATATCCGGTTCCAATTGCAGATTTTCCAGGAAACGTCCCTGGTTGTCTTTCATTCCGACTTCCGGAATACCGAATACAAGTGTCGGGTCTTGCTGGGTTTCCCACCAAACGGCGGTCATCGTGCCCGGAACCGGCATTCCGACCAGCTTACCGAGTTTCAATTCTTTGTATACCCAGGGGAAACCGTGTGCATTACTGTAGTTGCTTTCGCTCATGATAACGGCTGACGGTTTCGTCCATTGTGCGAACGGATCCTGACCGATATATTGACCGCGGGGAACAAATTCAGCAAATTTCTTTCCGCTGAGCATGTTTACCAGGTCTTCGTGTAACCAGCCGCCACCGTTAAAGCGGGTATCTAAAATGATGGCCTCCTTATTCCGGTAACGTCCGAAAACTTCGGAATAAACTTCCCGGAAACTTGCACTGTTCATGCCTTTGATATGTACATATCCGATTTTACCTCCGGATAATTTCTCAACAAGTTCTTTCCGTTGTTTTACCCATCTGTCATAAAGCAATCCTTTTTCTGCACCGGCAGAGATCGGTTTTACATATTCGTGCCAGTGTTTTTTGGTATCAGGATCGTAAAGTTTCAGATATACTCTTTTGTTTGTTAAGTTTTCAAATAATTTGAAATAGTCTTCACCGGCTTTGATCGGTTGATTGTTGATTTCCTCGATCACGACTCCGGCTTTGATTTTGGTTTCGGCTTTAGTCAGCGGACCTTTTTCGATCACTTCCTTGATCTTCAAACCGTCGCCTTTGTATGTCGGATCGTAGAATGCTCCCAAAACGGCTGTCTGAGGTGCATTACCATAGGCATAATAGCGGGCGCCGGTATGTGAGGCATTCAATTCTCCCAATAATTCGCCTAAAGCTTCTGCAAAATCATAGTTGTTGTTGATATGCGGTAAAAAGCGGGCATATTCTTTTTTGTAGAAATTCCAGTCTACATTGTGAAGTGCCGGATCATAGAATTTATCAACGACTTGTTGCCATGCGTGATTGAAAATGTATTCTCTTTCCTGGGGTTTTTTCAGTTCGAATTCGGCATTGTAGGTGACCGGTTTGCTTTGTCCGTTGCTGATGTTTATTTTGCTGATCTGTCCGCCGGATAACATATAAAGGTTTTTACCTTCCTTGTCCATTTCCAGAGAACCGCCCCATTTGTTCAGCTTGGCCAATATTTTGGTGCTGCCTTCTTTAAAGTCGCGAACCCACAAATCGTATCCGCCTTCGAAGCTGGTCAGGTAGTATAATTTGGTTGCGTCTTTTGTCAGTACGGCATCTCCCAGATTGGAAGAATTGATCGTCAGGCGTACAATGCGATCTTCCAGGTTATCCAGGTTCATTTTAAGCTCGGGTAATTTGACCTCCTCTTTTTTGCTGTCTTTCTTGTCTTCCTTTTTATCGTCTTTTTTCCCTTTTTTGTCGTCTTTTTTCCCTTTTTTGTCGTCTTTTTTATTCTTTTCTTCTTCTTTCTTTTGGAGGGCTTTTTCTTCTTTGGCCAGGGCTGCTTCTTCCTTACTCATTTTGAAGTCATCGTAAGCTTCCGGGTCGAGGAACAGGGCATACACGTCATAGTAGGCACCCCAACTACCGTGGCTGCGGTAACCGGCTCTGTCCGAGAACCAGATGATTGCTTTGCCGTCCATCATCCATTTGGGACTGGCATCCGAATATCCGCTATTGGTCAGGTTGTGGATTTCCCCGCTACCGTCGGCTTTTACCAAGGCAACATCTCTGTTTTGCCAGCCTCCTTTTTCGAAATAATTGGCCAGTATCCATTTGCCGTCCGGAGACCATTGGTACCATTGATCGCCGTCGGAATAAGAGTAGTTGTATTTCCCGTCGAGTACTGTCCGGGATTTTTTACTTTTCAGGTTGATTACTTTTAGGGTCGTCCGGTTTTCCAGATAAGCGATTTCTTTTCCGTCCGGAGAGAATGCCGGTTCGAAACAAGCGTCTTTGCCTTTCGTAATCTGTTCTTCCTTGATATCTTTAGCATACGTAAATGATTTGTCCGTGCTGTCGGTCAGGGAAGCCGTGTATATATTCCAGTTGCCATCCCGTTCGGCTGCATATACCAATGTACGGCCATCCGGAGAGAAGCTTACGGAGCGTTCCTGGCTGGCTGTGTTTGTGATACGTTTGGTTGTCGGATATTCAACAGAGGTAACGAAAACATCTCCTCTCACGATAAAAGCAACTTCTTTACCATTGGGCGATAATGCCATTTCACGGGCTCCGTAAGGCAGATTATTCAATCTGGATTCTGCTTCCAACTGGTCGGTAACAACTTGTATATTCAGTTTTTTAGGTTGCTGGCCATCTTTTAAGGTATAGATTTCTCCATTGAAAAAGTAACAGAGAGTACCGTCGTTTGCTTTGGATAAAAAGCGTACCGGGTGTTTCGAATGCTTCGTGATTTGTTTGACTTCGGTCGGATTGTTCAATGCCAGTTTGCATACATTGAAGTCTCCGAAGCGCTCGCTTAGGAAATAAATGCTTTGCTCGTCATCGCTGAATACCGGGCTACGATCTTCTACTTCTTTGTCGGTTATGTTTGTAAATTTACCGGTTTTTAAGTCGTGTAACCAGATGTCGCGTGTAACGGAAGAGGTATGGTGCTTACGCCAGTTGTCCTCATATCCTTTATAATCATGATAGATGATTTTATCTCCGGCCTTATTGAATTGTATATCGTATACATCGAAAGTCAGAAATTGTTCCGGTCTTCCGCCCTTTACAGATACGGCATAGATTTGGCTGCCGCTCGGGAATTGGGTATATTGTGCATCCGGCAGGAAGTTGGCACGATACAGTATTTTCTTGCCGTCCGGGGTAAATGCAACCGGAGTTTCGGAAGCCGAGTTCCAGGTCAGGCGGGTTGGAGAACCTCCTGTTACGGGTACGGTATATACGTCCATACTGCCGGCCCTGTCGGAAGCGAACGCGATAGTTTTGCTGTCCGGAGACCATACGGGATAACCGTCATAAGCCGGGTTTGTTGTTAATTGAGTGGCACGTCCGCCTTCGCTGCCTACGAGGTAAACGTCTCCTTTGTAATTAAATGCGATTGTTTTTCCATCCGGAGAAATAGCCGGATAACGCATCCATAATGCATTTTCCTGAGCCATGGCAGTCCAGGATGCCAGACACACGACTGCAACTGTGATTAATGTTCGAAATAGGTTCATAATATTATATTTAAAATTATAATTGCTACACTTTGTAAAAATAATTTATTTTACACACAAATGATCTCCAAAAATTATTTTAACGTTTTTTTAAAAGCCATATTTTAATTGTAGATTTATGATTTATGATTCTTCTTTTTTGCAGGAAAAGATTGTGGGGATAATCTGAAATTTTAAACGAATGCTTTTGGGGAGGAAAAAATAAAAATTTTAGATGTTTGCTTTTGAATGTTTTATAAAAAAAACGCCCCGCAGGGCGTTTTTTTACTTTTTGTATATACCCAGTTTATCTGGATCGAAATTATGGATAAATCCTGCATGAGCAGCCACTTTAGCCTGTCCGTAATTGATAAAGATTTCGGCAGATTTCTGGAACTTCTCACTGCGTTGGGCGTCTTGTAATAACAAGTAGCCGATGATTGTATATCCGGCGATTTCGACCAATCGGCGTGCGTGGAAATCCGTATATTCCGTGTTTCCGGCTTCCGCTACCTTAGCTGTGCAGGTTTCCAATTGACCGGTCATGCATTTCAGGGTTTCACGCAAATATTCGTGTTCCGGTTTGATGGCCATTTTTTCATACACTTCATGAATGTATTTGGCATATTGTCCGGTAGTTACACCGCGAATCGCAGCTACAACCTGTAATTGCGAAGTCCCTTCGTAGATATTGGTAATACGGGCATCACGCACATACCGCTGAATGGGATAATCTTTCATAAATCCGGAACCACCGTGAATCTGTAATGCGTCATAGGTGATTTCATTGGCATATTCGCTGGCGAACAATTTCTGCAACGGGGTATAGATATCAGCCATTTTCTGATATTCTTTCATTTCGTTACGCTCGTCTTTTTCCAATGTTCTTTCTTTGGAAATGTGGTAGTAGGTTTTGTACATGTCGACAAAGCGTGCTGTTTCATAAAGTATGGAACGGATACCGTGTAGCTTGGCTTCCATATTGGACAGCATTTCATAGATGGCCGGGAATTCGATGATAGCTTTACCGAACTGCTTCCGTTCTTGCGCGTATTTCAGGCCTTCACGGTAAGCGGCTTCAGCAATACCGACAGACTGGCCGCCGATACCCAGACGTGCAGCATTCATCAATGCCATAACGTATTTGATCAATCCCATTTTCCGTTCACCGACTAATTCGGCCGGTGCATTTTTGAATACCAATTCACAGGTCGGAGAGCCTTTGATTCCCAATTTGTTTTCGATACGGCGCACGGTAACGGCATTGTTATTGCGGTCGTAGATAAACATGGACAGGCCGCGTCCGTCGTTTGTGCCTTCTTCCGAGCGGGCCAGCACCAGTGAAATATGTCCGTCTCCGTTGGTAATAAAACGTTTTACTCCGTTCAAATACCATTGGCCGTCTTTTTCATTGTAGGTTGCTTTCAGTTGTACGGCTTGCAAATCGGAACCGGCATCCGGTTCTGTCAGGTCCATAGCACAGGTTTCACCTTCACAAACGCGGGGCAGGTATTTCGCTTTTTGCTCCTCGTTCGCAAATTCGTTGATTGTTTCGGCACAGTCCTGCAATCCCCATATATTTTGCAATCCGGCATCGGCGCGGGCTACAATTTCCGCTGCCATGATAAACGGAGTGATCGGGAAGTTTAATCCGTTGTATTTCCGCGGCAGTGAGATCCCGTTCAATCCGGCTTGGTTGATTACATCGATGTTTTGTTGTGTACCGGCAGCATACTGTACATGACCGTCTACCACCTGCGGACCTTCTGCGTCTACTGATTCTGCATTTACCGCTACGACATCTCCGCAAATTTCTCCGACAATTTCCAATACTTTGTCGTAGTTGTCAATAGCATCTTCGAAATCACGCGGAGCACTTTCAAATTCCTGTGCTTCCGTATAGTTACGCTCTTTTAATGCTACAATTTTTTCCATCAACGGGTGTCCGAGATGAAATTTTATATCTTCGTTATCTGTATAAAAATTAGCCATACTTACTTTATTTTAGATTTATGATTTTAGATTTTTGATTTCAACTCACTTCGTTAATCGTAAATCAAAAATCGTAAATCAAAAATTATTTACTTGCTGTTCTTCTTATAATACTGTATCATCTTCGGAATGATGACATTCAGGTCTCCGGTGATGACATAGTCGGCAAACTTATTGATCGGGGCGTTGTTATCGGTATTGATGGCGATAACCATAGCCGATTCTTCCATACCGGCAGTATGCTGGATTTGTCCGGAGATACCGCAGGCAATATACAATTTCGGACGAACGGTGGTACCCGTCTGACCGATCTGACGCTCGTGCTCACAGAAACCGGCATCGACAGCAGCCCGGGAAGCCCCTACTTCTCCGCCCAGTACACCGGCCAGTTCGTGTAATAACTGGAAGTTCTCTTTCGATCCTACACCGTATCCTCCGGCAACGATGATCGGAGCTGCTTTCAGGTTTACCTTCGATTTTTCCATGTGGCGTTCGATGACATGGATTACGAAGTCTTCCGGAGCGGTAAATTTATTGACATCGATTGTCTTTATCTCTCCTTTGTGATTGGCATCGAAAATTTCTTTTTTCATAACACCTTCCCGTACTGTCGCCATTTGCGGACGGCAATCCGGATTGACTATGGTGGCTACGATGTTACCTCCGAAAGCCGGCCGGATTTGGTACAGCAGGTTATGGTATATTTTATCATTTTTTTTGTCTTCGTAGTCTCCGATTTCCAGACTGGTACAATCGGCAGTAAGACCGCTGTGCAGTGCAGAAGAAACGCGGGGTCCGAGGTCACGTCCTATGCTTGAGGCTCCCATAAAAGCAATCTGGGGTTTTTCCTGCTTGAATAAATTAACCAGGATAGAGGTGTGGGGAAGAGTCGTGTACGGATATAAACGTTTGTCGTCTCCTACCCAAAGGGTATCTACTCCATAAGGAAATACTTGTTTTTCAACTCCTTTCAGGTCACTGCCTAATACGATGGCTTCAAGCTTTACCCCGAGCTCCGTGGCGAGGGTACGTCCTTTCGTCAGCAGCTCAAGACTTACGTCTGCTACAACACCCTCTTCTATTTCGCAATATACAAATACGCTGTTCATAATTTCATTTTTGATTTTTGATTGAAGATTTTTGATTCCGTTGCTTATAGCAATCGTAAATCGTAAATCATAAATCGTAAATTAGCCAATGGTGTGGTTTGTAATTAATTCTTTCATCATAGCATCGATGGCTTCGTCGCTGGGTTCCAGTACTTTGGCTTCTTTAGCCTGGAATACGACACTCTCGATGTTTTTTACTTTTGTGGGAGAACCACTTAAGCCCAGTTCCTGGGATTCGCATTTGATGTCGTTTACACTCCATTCGGTAATTTTCAGATAAGGACGCTCGTGCAGTAAATTGATATAGTCTTCATCCGCGTCCTGCATTTCCTGTGTGGCACGGGCATATTTGTATTTCATGACGTAACGTGCATTACGGGGACGGCAAGGGGCAGCCGAGCCATTGACTGTAACGACACAGGGCATAGGACTCTCAACGACTTCAATGCCTCTTTCGAGACGGCGTTTGATCGTTATTTTCTGATCGTTACATTCAAGAATTTCTTCTGCATAGGTAACTTGCGGAATTCCTAATTTTTCTGCTACCTGGGGACCTACCTGTGCGGTATCGCCGTCGATAGCCTGACGGCCGCAAATCAGTAAATCGGTTTTTAAATTTTGTAAGGCGCAAGCCAGCGCATAGGAGGTTGCCAAAGTATCCGAACCGGCAAAAGCCCGGTCGGACAACAAAAAGCCTCCGTCTGCTCCGCGGAACATGGCTTCCCGGATAATTTCAGCGGCCCGGCCCGGACCCATCGTTAAAATGTGTACGGTTGTCCCTTCAATTTTATCTTTTAATCTTAATGCCTGCTCCAGAGCGTTCAGGTCTTCAGGGTTAAAAATAGCAGGTAAAGCTGCCCTGTTTACAGTTCCGTCGGCTTTCATTGCATCTTTTCCCACATTTCTCGTGTCGGGAACCTGCTTCGCAAGAACAACAATTTTCAGTCCTTTCATGTTAATTTATTTAAGTTATCATCTTCCTGGCCGGTACAACCGACCCGAAAGATTCTTTGGATTAATATTTTAACTAATTGTTCAAAATTAATTGTATATTTCAATATTTTAAGTGTCTGTACACAAAGAGTCTGCGAAAATAGTAAATAAGCCTACGGACTTATTTTACAAAAAATCAATAAAATATATTGATGTTTTTGACGGGTAAAGATAATACAATAAAGGTAAAAAATAAAAAGGAAAGGGGAAAAAGATTCTGAGAGAAGGGGATGAGGTGTATGAAAACAGCTGGCTGATATTTTTTTCAGCCGGCTGTTTTGTTTTTCTATTACCGGTAGTTTTGGGCAAATTCCCTTCCGGCCCGCAAGGCTTTTAAATTCATTTCGACGATATCTTCACCTTTACGTGCAAAAATGGCGCGAATGCCTTCTTCGAGGTATTCAAACGGAATTTCGATAAAAGGAGAGGCGGCGCCTAACATGACAAAATTGCCGGCCCGGACATTCCCGGCTGATTCTTTTGCAAGGGTATCGGCATCGATAATGACCTGATGAGGTAATGCCTTCAACGTCTCCATCAATAATCCGGTATCCGGGTAGTTCGGAATATTGATGAAGGGAGTGGAATTCGTTACCACATATCCTCCCCGGCGCAAATAGGGAAGATAGCGAAGAGCTTCCATGGGTTCTACCGATAGGATGATGTCAGCGGTTCCTTTAGCAATCAGATCGGAAAAAATGGGTTGGTCTGAAATGCGCATAAAGGATTGTACATCTCCTCCCCGCTGGCTCATGCCGTGGGTTTCGGCTTGCTTCATATATAGATTGTTTGTCAGGGCTGCCGATCCTAAGGCTGCGGCGATGGACAAGATGCCTTGCCCACCGACTCCTGCTAATATAATGTCTGTTTTCATGAGTTACGATTTATGTGTGGTTTGTTTCAATGCAGTATGATACAAACCGGTGATGAAACATTGATTATTTCTTTTTACTGTCTCTTGCAGCTTTCTGTATGCAAACCCTGCGGGGAATAATTACCGATACACCTTTGTATTCCAGTTCCTCACGGATAATTTTACACAACTCTTCGTGGTTTTTAGGAACCGGAAGAAGAACGCGGATATGCTCGGGTTCGACTCCGATGCCTTTACAGATCGACTCTATTCTGCCTAAAGCGGAAGATTCCTGCCCGCCGGTCATTGAAATCGATTCGTTATCGGAGATGATGACTGTAATCGGTGTTTTTTCATTGACGGCATCCAATAAGCCGGTCATGCCCGAATGAGTGAACGTGGAGTCGCCGATGACGGCTACCGTTGGAAATAGTCCCGCATCGCAAGCACCTTTTGCCATCGTAATGGAAGCGCCCATATCTACGCAACTGTTGATGGATTCGAAGGGAGGGAGTGCTCCCAGGGTATAGCAACCGATGTCTGAAAATACACGTCCTTCTCCGTATGTGGAGATGACTTCGTTCAATGCTTTATAAACATCCCGGTGGCTGCATCCGGTACAGAGGGCCGGAGGGCGTGGCGTTACAATTTCCGGTACCGGAGCACCTTCGGTCGTCGGGAAGCAAAGTGCTTTCGCTACTAAATCGGGATTCAGTTCTCCGTCGCGGGGAAGGGTTCCGTCCAGACGGCCCATAATATTTTCCAGGCCGGGATAGCCTTTCAGCATTTCCTCGACTATCGGATAACCTTCTTCCAACACCAATATCTGCTTGCATTCCCGGAGCAGACGTTTGATCATTTTGCGGGGTAGCGGATACTGACTGATTTTAACAACAGGGTATTTGCATTTACCGTTGAAATTTTCCATCAGGTAGTTGTATGCGATACCGCAGGCAATAATCCCCAGTGATTTATCTTCACCGTCCAGGTATTGGTTGAATGGTGATTGCTCGGAAGCTCTGACAAAATCGGCTTGTTTTTCCAATAACAGCTTGTATCTTTTTCTTGCAATGGCCGGTAATAATACAAATTGGCGTTTGTTTTCCGGGAGATGCAAATGGTTTTCCGGAAGCCCGTCAGATGGCGTAACACCGGCCCGGGAGTGTGCTAAGCGCGTTGTAATACGCAGTAATACCGGACTGCCGACGGTTTCCGAGAGAGCAAAGCCGTAACGGGTCATTTCATAGGCTTCCTGCTGATTGGAGGGTTCCAGGGTCGGTATTAAGGCAAATTTTCCGTATGCCCGTGAATCCTGTTCGTTTTGGGAAGAGTGCATCGATGGGTCGTCTGCTGCTATTATAAGCAGACCGCCGTTTGCCCCTGTGACGGCGGCATTCATAAAACAATCGGCTGCCACGTTCATCCCTACGTGTTTCATGCATACCAAGGCTCGTTTTCCGGCATACGACATTCCTAATGCCGATTCCATGGCCGTTTTTTCATTTGCAGCCCAAGCTCTGTGGATGTTACGGGCAATGGCTTCTTTGGAAGTTTGAATATATTCGGTAATTTCAGTCGAAGGGGTGCCGGGGTAAGCATAAACGCCCGATATCCCGCTGTCTATTGCACCTTGGGCAATAGCTTCAACACCTAATAGTAGCTGTCTTTGCATAATTGTTTGGGTTTTATAATCGTCAATAATTGAATTCTGTTATGGAAAGCCGGATATACGAAAGAACATGACGGTTGATGCCGGCTTTGTATCCGGTAAAATTGTAGCAAAAAAAATTATAGCCCCCAGTGGAATTTCAGGGTGCCCATGATGTAAGCTAAAACAAAATAATATTCAGACGGTCGGTACATAGATTTTTTTATCCGATAACGTTTGCGAAGATAAAAAGAAAAGATGAGATTTAAAAATCTGGAAATTTAGAAATTCGAAGTTTCAGATAAATTTCAGTCTGACCGGAACTGTTCAAGCTAAAATTTACACACTGGGACGGACTTGTTGTGTAATTTTAGATTTTGGATTTTAGATTTTAAATTGAAAAACAGAGGTTGAGAGGAGGGAGAGCGTATTTATGATTTTTGATTTACGATTTACGATTTACGATTTTTCTCACGGGTTTTGCGGATAAGTTTTGGGTTTATGGTTGGAGGATAAAGTGATGTATAGGGTTTATGGGAAAAGAGTGAAAAGGGATTTTAGATTTTAAATTGAAAAATGAGGTTTGAAAGGAGGGAGAGCGTATTTATGATTTTTGATTTATGATTTACGATTTACGATTTTTGATTTGTCTCATGGGTTTTGCGGATAAGTTTTGGATTTATTGCGGTTATACCGGTCTGTGGATTTGGCGAAAATGGTGTATGGAATCCGGTGGCTAATGTATTTATCGATTGTTCCAAATTTTCCAGGCGGCTTCGGCTTGTCCGATCAACATGCCGAGTCCGTTGCGGACATGAGCTCCAGCCTGGAGTCCCTGTTGCATGAAAAGGGTGATATCCGGATTATAAACCAGGTCGAACAGATAATGGGCAGGTGTCAATTGCTCATAGGGGATGGAAGGACAGGTCGCCGTGTCGGGCCAGGTGCCGAGCGGAGTTGTATTTACAATCAGAAAATGTGTCGGTAAATACCGGTGTACGTCTGCATATCCGATCTCATTTTCTCCCTGTGGGTTGCGGGATACGGTTAAAGAAGATATGCCCAGCTTTTTTAATGTGTAGCGGACGGCTTGGGCAGCTCCGCCATTGCCGAGTATTAAAGCCCGGGTAACTGTTGGCGGGATAAAATCAGACAGAGATAAGCGGAATCCTTCCGTATCAGTATTGTAACCGGTTAAGCGGATACAGTTGTCCTCCCGTACGATTTTCACGCAATTGACGGCTCCGATTTCCCGGGCAGCCCCATTCAGTTCGTCTATGTATGGGAGGATGGTTTGTTTGTGGGGGATGGTGACATTGAAGCCTTGCAATTCCGGGTTTTGAAGAATGATGTCGTTCAGCGCAGCGATATTTTCCAGTTCGAAATTCCGATAAAAAGCTTTTATTTTTTCTTTTTCGAATTTCTCTGTGAAATATTTTTGAGAGAAAGAATGTCCCAGAGGGAAACCGACCAGACCGTAAAGATACATGAATGTATGTGTTTTGTTTGTTCGTTTTCAGATTTCGCTATTCTGTAAATTCCATTTTAGTTTTTCCGGCTCATTTTTTTCCCGATTTTCTCAACGCCCCAGATTAAAAAGAATCCGGCCAGACACATTATTATCGCTTGTGCTATCAACGGATCACCTTCTATGCTTCGGGGCAGTACATTTTGTTCTGTCAGAGCTTGTCTTACGCCGTGTTGGTCGACATAGGTCTCCAAGGTGATTTTCCAGGGCCACACTTTGTTCAGCGAGCCGACCATAAATCCGGTAAGCATCGCAACAGTCAAGCTGTGGTAGTTTTTCAGTAACCAGGATAAAATATGAGAGAACGAAATAATACCGATAATGGCTCCAATGGCAAATACAGATATGATGCCGAGATTCAGGCTACTGACGGCTGCCATGATGTAGGCATATTGCCCCATCAGCAACAGTATAAAAGCACCTGAAATTCCGGGTAAAATCATAGCACATATGGCAATTGCGCCGGAGAGCATGATAAACCACCAGGTTTGTGGTGTGGATGCCGGGCTAAGTACTGTGATCGTATATGCAGCAATTCCCCCGGCGATCAGGGATATTACCGTAAAGATATCCCATTTCCGGATTTCCTTTGCAACCAAAAAAGAGGAGGCGATAATCAAACCGAAAAAGAAAGACCAGATTTCAATGGGGTGGTACTTTAGCAAATAGGTCATCAGACGGGCCAGAGAGAAAATAGAAATACCAATGCCACAGAGTACAGAGAATAAAAAACTGCCGTTTATTTTTCGCCAAAAAGCATTGATTTTCAGACTGAACAGCAATTTTATGGCTGTCCAATCGATGCTTTTGATTGAGTTGATCAGTTCTTCGTAAATACCGGTAATGAATGCGATGGTTCCTCCGGACACTCCGGGAACGACATCTGCCGCCCCCATACAACACCCTTTTAATACGAGTAAAAGGTAATTTCTTTTTTTCTCCACGTTTGATTACGATTTTTGATTTTAGATTTACGATTTTTGACCGGTGATTTTATTATTTCAGTAGTAAATTGTAAAATATAAAACCTCAGAATCTAGGTTCATCATGATAAAATAACTTCGGCTGCTATCATTCTTATCCTAATAAAAACCGTAAATCAATAATATTGATGTTCAGCATTTGAAAAATACATTCCGGTGTTCCGTCCGGCGCAAATCGAATACGGTTTTTACCGGAGTAAAGGTACTCAACGGTACTTCCACGAAAATGGATATCCAATTTCCCATGGCACCGTTCCACAGTCCGGGTAATTCCTGTACACGGATGTCTTTTCCTTTGTAGGATTTGGTCGTAATAAACCCTTGATTGTAGTCGATAAAATCTGTGAGATCGAATTGCTTGCCTTTGTGATTGCGGGTTCCGCAAACCAAATCTACGGGATTAAAATGTGTGGCATGTTCGAATATTTTTTTCTGCTCTTTGTCTTTCAGGTCAATTTGAGCGGATTCGATGATCATTAACCGTTGGCTGCCGTCTTCGGCTTTTACCCAGAACGGACCGCCTCCCGGTTCGCCTTCATTTTTCACCATACCGCATACCCGGATCGGGCGATCCAATAAGCTTTTTAAAAAACGAATCCGTTTTTTACGATCCGGAAAGGTAAGATCGGCCGGTTTTTTATATCCGGTATTTTCTTCAATGAATTTTTCAATCTCATCGAGTTTTTCGTCGGTAAGGCCGCGTTTATCCAATAAGTCCAGTTGTTCAAAGATTTTGCTTTGTATTTCGAACAACATACCGGCCAATAACTTTTTGTATTTGACCGTATCGGCTTTGCTTCGGTCGGGAATAACGTTGTCGATGTTTTTAATAAAAATAATATCGCCTTTGATATCGTCTAAATTGTGAATTAAAGCACCGTGACCGCCCGGACGGAAAAGGATTTGTCCGTTTTCATCCCTGACAAGTTCTCCCTTTTCGTCGACACTAACAGTATCTGTAGACGGTTTTTGAATTGAAAAAGTAACCTTATATTTTACATCGAACATTTTTTCAAATACTTTCGTTACTTTTCTCAAACGCTCCTTGAACCGGGGAAGATACTCTTCTGATACCGTAAAATGCAGATTGGCATCTTTTCCGTTTTTGCAATATAAAGCTGCCTCTACCAGATGTTCGTCAAAAGGAGTGCGGACGAAGTCGCGGTATACATGAAAGTCAACCAGTCCTTTCGGGGTGTTGCCGTAGTTCAGTCCTTTATCTGTAAGGATATATTCCAGAATTTCCTTGTATTCCCTTTTTTCCAGCATTTTTTCGAGATCTCTGCTGTCTTTCCACATGATACTTTTTAAATGTTCATAAAATGGAAATTCATTCAGATGCAGGAAAAATTCATGCATGCTGTTGGGGGCTTTATCTTGTACGAATTTCAGAAATTCTTCCGTATCGCCTTTGTATGTTTCCATAAAGGAAAATAATGTTTTGAACATTCGGGAAGCGGAACCGGAAGCTGGAACCATTTTTATAACATCTGCTTTCTGGCTTCCTTTTTCATAGAGATCGATCAGGTAATTTTCTTCTTCGGCCGGAATGATTTTGATGCCATTCCCGATTACAGCCGGTTCGGACAGCCGGACATAACCGAAACCTTTCTTGAAATTTTCAAGTTGTTGGTTTACCTGTTCCTGCTTGATACCCCGATGCTTAAAATCTTTGAGGTCTTCTTTCGTGTAGATAACTTTATTTTCCTTCATTTTAAATCAAATTTTCAAATGTTAACCCTACTCCTCTTCTTCATCGTAAACTTCTTCCTGGTTATCGAGTTCTTTCTCGTAAAAATTTTCAGCTTCTTCCATTAACGAATCGATATCGTCTTGTGAAAGCGGCTCTTCGTCAATCCAATAAATACGCTGATTGCTGTAAAAACCGTCTAAGTCACATTGAATAATACACCGTGGACTCTCCGTATGTACAACATATACCAGATCGAGAGCTTCCTGGGAATTGTCAGCAATAAGAAATTTAGGTAACATGTTTTTGTGATATTAAGTTAGTTACTTGTTTTAGGTCAGCAGGCTACATGTCATTTTTACCTTTGACTTTGAACTATAATTTGGATACAAATGTACATATAAATTGTAAATTTTAGATTTTAAATTTTAAATTGTTTGTCGGGCTGTTTCTTCGTTAGATTTTTTTTAATCTCAAAATCGTAAGTCTACAGTTAGAATCTATATTTTTCAGCTTGTAAATTTTTCTTTTCAAACGAAAGAAACGGTAATAATGTTTGCGAAATTCTTTTTCCGGATTGGCTTATGTGGCCTTCCCGGATCGTAAATCAATGACCGTTTCCGGGGCCTTGCTTAAATGTATTTCGCTTTCGACTGAAAGTCTGAAATTTTCGGTCGGTGTAGTTGTAAAAAGGAATGGTTAAAAAAGTGTGTTAAAATTATCAAAAATGCCTGTTTTTATTATAAAATTAGGATTCGTTTAATAGATTTATTATTACTTTTGCCTAATTAAAGTAGATGTATAATATATATGTTAAGTAGGGCGTTGTGTGCTGTTTTGTCGGGAGGCAAAGGCGATAAAACGTTGTTTGTGCTTCTAATCGTGAGTCTGATGAAAAAAAAGTGGTATATAAGCCTATTGTTTTTACTTATGGCGTCCTATGCGGATGCTCAGAATGAGTTATTTTCCCGTCAGTATTTTCTGAACAATTATTTAATGAATCCGGCGGTTGCGGGGGTGAATGATTATATGGACGTCCGGCTATCTTACAGCCGTCAGTGGACGAATATCAAAAACTCTCCGACCTCTATCCTGTTTACTTTCAATACGAATTTGGCGAAAGATAAGGATCAGGTGTTGCGTTATTCTGATTTTGATAAAAGATACCGGGTAGAAAAAGGTCATTTGGATTACAATTACCGGCGGATCAAGCATGGGGTGGGGGCAAAAGTGACTTATGACAAGCTTAATATCTTTACTTATACGGATGTTACGCTCAGTTATGCCTGCCATGTGCCTTTGAGTCCTTATTGGACATTGTCTGCCGGTGTGGGAGCCGGAGTATCGATGTCGACGATGAAGATCGGGGATGAATATGTGGGAGATGTTGATGATCCTTTGTTAAAAGTCGGCAAGCGGAATGAAGTGACGCCTTTGGTTGAAGCCGGAGTATGGCTCTATTCTACAGGGCCTTTTGTAGGTGGATCCCTTTCCCGGTATATGAAGGATCCTTATGATGAGGATAATAAGGAAAGATACAATAACATATATGCGACAGCCGGGTGGCAGCTATATTTCAGCCGTTTTGCTTTTGTTCCTTCGGTGATGTATAAAAATGACGGCTATTCGGGAACGGGTGTGGATATCAATGCCGTGTTATGGTATGAGGATATGGTGTGGATCGGCGGATCACTCCGTAAATTGGAGAACCCGTCTGTTCATATGGGAATATTGCTTCGGAATACGATAGAGCTGAATTACACTTACGATATCAACAAGCGTGACTGGGGTGCTTCCCATGAAATCGGTGTGGCTTATCGTATATGGAAGCGTGCTGATGCTTGTAAAAATAAGTGGTATTTTAGGTAAGCAGGAGGGGGAATTCCCAAGGAGGTATTGAGATGAAACGTATATTAAATGTGTTGATGTTGGTGTTATTTGCCGGGATTCTGCCGGCACAAAAAGTTGTGTATGTGTCGGAAAGAGGGGATGATAGCTGGTCGGGGGCACAGACACTGCCGTATGAATCCGTATATAAAGCTTTGGAGTCGGTAAAGGATGTAGCCGGACCGGTAGAGATCCGGGTGGCTGTCGGTAAGTATTTGATATCGGCCCAAAAGGGAAAAAAGAAAGGAGAACTGCTTGTTCCGGCGAATGTGACGATAAGGGGAGGTTATATCCGTGAGGGAACGGGTGTGAAGGATATGTTGTCGGATAACCGCGGAAATCCGGACGGACAAACTATTTTTCAAGGGGATTCTACTTGCCGGATTGCGACTGTAAAAGGGGTTTTGGAGCAGGTTGTAGTTGCTGGAGGACGTGCAGAGGGCGCTAATGGCGGAGGGATTCTTGTAGAGAGTGGTGGAAAGGTGGTGAATTGTATCATTCGGAGTAATCAGGCTTCGGGGAGTACGCCGAAGGTCGGTGATCTTCTGTTGAAAAGCGGTGATTTTATGGATGTTTCCCAATATGTGTACGGACAGGCCGACGAGGTGGTGGGAATTGTTTTTTGGGTAAATCCGAAGCGGGACGCTCCGGTAGGTGAGAGGGCCCGGGCGATGTCGATAAAAGAGTTCAATGAGCCGTGGGTTGCTGTCAAAAATAAATGTAAGTATAACGAGGAGTTTCTTGTGAATTTGGTGGAGGGTACTTATTGCCCGGAAGTCGAATCGGCATTATCGGATACGGATGGTGCTGCGAACACGGAATTGCTTTTATCGAACACGAATGCTTATGTGACAGATTTTCCTTTGGCCAGGGCCTGCCGGAATTATGGAGAAGGCTGGTATTTGCCGGCTATCGGTGAAATCATGTGGATATTGACGGAGTGGAATACGGTGGATAATTCTTTTAGAATGGTATGGGATAAAATACAGATCGGGTCCGGATCCGATATGGCAGTGATGAATAAATATTTTGGTATTGTGAATCCGAGTATTGCTTATGCTTCCTGGTATGAGGCCGATTTGTTATGGTTTAAAAGCTGGCCGACTTCTTCTTCCCGTCCGGATGCGGTGAATTGCTGGCAGTTGAGCGGTTTTTACAATGAGGCGGCATTACGGACTTATGTAATCGTCGAGGATCGTAAAGGTGTGGCAACAGTTACTCGGCCGCAAATGGCGTATGCCGTAAAATGTTTTTGATTATGAAGAAGGTGTTTTGGTGTATATGGTTGCTGTGGTTTTGCATTGATACTTGTGCTCAAGGAAAGGGGGGTGGTATATATTTGCACGATGGCGGCAGTTGTGTCGGTTCGGTTGTATATCAAAATCAGGCCCAGGACGGTTTCGGAATTGCCGGTGGCAATGCCCGGGTAATCAATACGACGGTGATTGCCAACGAGAAGCTGAAGGTAGATACGACCCGTGTCGCTCCGGGATATATTTATTGTTTGAACGGGGAGATCGTGGATACCGTGACTTATGAGAGTGACGGGCGGCAGGATGCCATCGGTATTGTGTATTGGGTGCGTGGGGATATCAATGCCGTTTATCCGAAAGGGGCCGCGATTGCTTTGCAGGAATTCCAGGGGTCCTGGGGAGCTGTCAATGTTTTGAATATATCCGGGCAGTATGAACTGGAAGATTGGGGAGGTGTTGCTTTTTTGAAAGATACGGCTTGTTACGGCAATACGTTGAAGATGGAGCAGGAATATACTGACAGAGGGTATAGGGAATTCGAGGCCGGACATATCTGTTACGGTTACCGGGCTGAAAAACAGGTTGAGGGTATACCCCGCTGGTGTTTGCCGACTTATCTGTATTTGCGGCGTATTTTTAATCAGATTTCGGCTTTGGATGCTTCGTTGCGTTTTTTGAAACGTGTACATCCGGGGTTGGATATTGATATGTTAGGGGGCAAGTCCAGGACGGCTGCTTGGTATTGGAGTTCAAACGACGGACTTGCCGGAGAGCACAACAGCGGATGTGTCGTCAATTTTGTGACGGGGGCGTACGGTCGCTTCGGTAGCACGGAGGCGGAGAAAACGACCCGTAACAATGTGCGTCCGATTTTTGTTTATTGAGATATAACGTATCCGTAAAGACAGGATGAAAGGTGGAAGGCAAAACTATTAAAATAATAAAGTAAGCTATGATAAAGAAAATAGGCTTGGTGTTTATCGGCTTGCTGATTATGGTAACGGTGGGGGAAGCACAGTTGCGTTATGTGGTGCCCGGAGGTTCCGGCACCCGGGACGGTAGTAGCTGGGAGAATGCGATGGCGGGGATAAAGGAAGCGATAAACGGCGGAGGGAAGAAGATTTTGGTGCGTTGGGGGACTTATGCCTTGACGGAGGAATTGGTTGTTCCGTCCGGTGTGGAGGTGTCAGGGGGATACGGTTCTGACGGTGAAAGGCAGAGCGGAGGTACGGAGATGACTGTTTTACAGGCAACCGCAAAGTTTCGGGTTGCCCGGGTGGAAGGGATTTTGGATGGATTTACGATTTGTGGAGGTATTGCTGCCGGTGAAAATGGCGGAGGTGTATATGTTGTAAGCGGTGGAACGGTAAGAAACTGTATCGTCCGGAATAATTATGCGGGACGTTATTATCCCCGGGTCGGTGATGTGCAGTTGAGAGACGGTTCTTTTTTACGTATGGAGGAGCTTACGGCAGCAGATGAGTCCCGGGTAAGAGGGATTGTGTTTTGGATCAATCCCGATCCGGATGCCGTGGAGGGAAACAGAGGATGGCTGGTTAGCAAATATCCGATTGTAAATATGGGCAAATGGGCCGGAACCGACGGAGCAGATATTCAGGTGACGGATGCTACGTTTGAAACCTGGAAGGAGGCTGTGGAAGATACGATGGGGTGGAGCCATTGTCAAAAAGTGAAAGCGAGCGGCCGGTTGGGGTACGTACCGGCTATACAGGCGTGTTTAGAATATGATGGCGGAGGCTGGGCCGAGGAAAAAGGGAAATGGTATCTGCCGGCTTTGGGGCAATTGAGGTGTCTCGTAGCGGAATATGCCTTACTCGAGCGAACCTGGAAGAAAATATTTCCGGCATATCCTTCGTTTATCAATATTCTTTGTTGCAGTTCTTCAGAGGTAATGAGTACGGGAACGACGGATACGCGGTATGTGTGGGCGGTTGAATATGCAAATCCGCTTAAATGGGGTACTTTGTCAAAAATAAATAAGGGGTCGTCAGTGTCGGGATATATACCGGTAACTTCATTTTGAAGCGATGAGTAAAAGATATTATTATATAATGTGCTTTTTAGTTTTGCTGCCTTGCCTGGGGGCTGTCGCTCAAAGTGTTGGCAAGGGGAAGGGGGGAGGTTTATACCTGGAAGATCATGCCCGGGTGATCGGAACTGTGGTACACAGTAACCGGGCTGAAGACGGATTCGGTATTTATGGCGGAGATGTTGACGTCATCAATTGTACGGTTGCCGGCAATGCAATGGCTGACCGGATGCTGACCGGAATAAGGCCGGGGTATATCTATTGTGCCGACGGGAGTATCATCGACCGGGATACCTATCGGGCAAATCCTGGAGGAAAAGAGGCTGTCGGAATTGTTTTTTGGATAAACAGTGATTTGTATACTCCTTTGAAGGGGTATGTCGTGGCTTTGAGTCAGGAGGTGAAAGTGTGGGGAGACGGACCGTCACAAACGGAAGATTTCGAATATGCCGTTTTCGATACGGCGGCTTATGAGAATACCCGCTTGTGGGCAACCGTTAGTGAAGCCGCCCGGTATTGTAAGGAGTATACAGCCGGGACTTTTGCCGGTAACTGGGCGTTACCGGCCGGTTATCAGTTGGCGGCATTGTTTACGGCGTTGCCGGAAGTTGAAGCGACATTACAGGTACTTGAAGAGCAAGGGGTGGTTGTATCGCATTTTACGGAAGATTTTTATTGGAGCTCTTCGGAGACATCCGATATCGGAAATATGTGGGTATTGAATTTTGGGAAAGAAGGGGATGGTTCGGTTGGAGATATTATCGGTGCTTTTTCCCCACAGGCAGGTACTGCTCCGGCTATGGTACGGCCTGTATTTGCGTATTGATTTATAAGTGTATGTAACTATGATAAAGAGATTTGGTCTGGTAGCCCTTTGGGGAATATTGATCTTTTGCGGATTGACGGCTTGGGGGCAGGATGCCTCTGAAGCTGCTGTCAAATTGGGAAGTGGTGCGACTTTAAAAAATACGATCATCTGGGGGAATAAGGGTAAGCAGGTAGGGGACGGTGTTAACGGGGTCAATTGTTATATTCAGCTACCCGGTAAAGCGAGTCCTTTGTTTGTCGATTCATTGAATAACGATTTCCGTTTGATGAAAGATTCGCCTTGTATCGGAGCCGGAATAAACGATGTTTTGGGCACTATTTTTGGAAGTGATGCTTTGGATCTGTGGGGAAATAAGCGCTTTGTCGATATTATCGATATCGGAGCAAATGAATATACTTTTTATAAGGTTTATTTTGATATACCTTCCGATGTGGTCATCGAGTCTGTCCGGGATGCCGATAATTGTGATTCGACACATGTCGAGCCCGGGCATACCTATCAGTTTAAGGTCGATTTTAGTAAGATTGCCGGGATTACGGCAGATATGGTTACCGTGAAGATGCTTACCGGAGATAAAGAATTGAAGCCGGATATCAATAAGGTATATACCGTGTCGAATATCAACAATGATATCTATGTGGTGATTACTTTGAATCCGCCTATCGTCGTGACGGTCGAAATACCGGAACACGGACAACTTACGGCACAAGGCGATAAGATGACGATCCCGGATAAGTCGGTTTCACCTGCGACGTCTTCTATGGTGGTGGAGGAAAATGAAGTAATCCTGCTGGATACGGTTTCTGATCCGGGCTATTATTGTACCGATGTCTGGATGAAAAAGACCAAATCTGCGGAAGCAAAGGTATCGGTAAAGGATAAGGTCGGGGCCGGAAAAGGGGTGAAGATCGGAACTGAAGACATTACATTCAGTGCTGCTTTTAGTCCGCGTTCTTATCCGGTGAAGTTGAAAGTCAATGACAGGACGATGGGAGGATTGACTGTGGTGAATAAAAAGACTGCCGCGAGTTATTCTTTGGCTGCCGGAGTGAGTGAATTTAGCCAGGCTGTTGAATATGCTTCCGATTTGACATTCGACATCCAGGCTGTAAAAAATACAGGATATAGTGTAAAGTCGATAAAAGTATACGATATCGACGGTAGCAGTAACCCGGAAGACTTGACGAATGCGACGGATAAAGTGACAGATATGCGTATCGGCGGAATGGTCGTGGAAGTGATTTATGAACCGGAGCAATGTATCGTATCCTGGTATTGTACAAACGGGAATCTGACATTGGATAAAGGAGGTGTTCCGGAAAGTATTACGGGTGGAGGTTACAAAGTGAACTTACCTTATAATACCCTGATAACGATTACTCCGGTCGGGAATACCGGCTATCAGTATAAAACAGGCACATTGACGGCTCAACCGACGGGTGAGACGGAACAGACGGTTACCGGTTCCCAATGGATGGTCACAAAGAATACGGTATTGTCGGCCGAGTTTGAGCCGAAGAAATATCTGGTGACGATAACGGCACAAGGATTACCCGCAGACATAACCGATTTTTATACAACCGATCCGGGATTGGGGGTTGATCATTTGGTAACACATGGTTCCGGAGTTGTTATTCATGCTAAAAATCCGGAAGGTTATATCTGTAAGAAGATAACGGTAAATGGTGTGGAACGGGGCGTAGAAAATGTTACTTTATCGGATATTGTGGTAGATAAAAATGTCGAGTTGTTTTTTGAGCGAAAAGGCTATGCTATTACATATGTGAATGTAACTCCGGAATACGGGGATTTGACTGTTGCCTTGAAAGATAAGGACGCGGCCGTATGGACACCTTTTGTTGTAAGTCCGGGAAAGGCTTATTATGGGGATGCAATAAAGATTTCGACGACTGCCCAAACGCATTATAAGCTGAAATCATTGAAAGTGAAGGTGGGGGCTGATGCCGAAATGGAATTAAAAGATGCTGGTGCTTACACTCTGAATAAAGTTGAGTCGGATGTGAGGATTACCGCCGAGTTTGAGCCTGAGTTGTATACTGTTACTTTGCGTAAAAAGAGCGGAGTCGGTTTGTATCCGGATAAGGGTGCTGTCCGGTTGGTCGATCAAACAGGTGCAGATCGCTTGACGGTAGCGGAAACCGTTACGACGGATGTTACGGCACAGGTGCCGTATGGTACGCGCTTGACGATGATTCCGGCTTGTGTGCATGGGTATTCCGTTACCCAGCTGGATACACTTGTCGCACCGCATCCGGAAGGAAGTATTTTGGATGAAGGGGGATTTGTTGTTACAAGTGACGTTACCGTTTTGGTCGGTATCGGGAATACGACACCCCAATATACGATCAGTTGGGGTATCGATGAAATAAGCGGTAGCGGGAACGCGTTGAAGGTGTATAAAACTACAGAGGGAGATATTGTGAAAGGGGCGGCGTATGATGTAAATACCGAGTTGCAAATTGAGCCTGTGCAGGCAGCAACAGATACTTTATTGTATATTCGTGATCAGAGTGGGAATAATGTGACGTCTCCGTATACGCTGATCCGGAATACCGTGTTGACAGCTAAATTTGTCCGGAAATGTACGGTTAGAATCAATGCTCTGACAGGAGCTACTATCACTGTAAGTAAAGACGGGACGGTATTGGCCGATGGTGCAGTCGTGCCTGCGGGTGCCGTATTGCAAGCTGTAATAACGGCTGCAGACGGGTCTGTGGGATGTGAAACGCTTACGGTAGACGGAAATAACTTGTGGGTCGGAACAATCAGTACAGTCGCTGCACCGCCCTCAACTTCCGGAAATGTAAATTACACTATCCCCGAAACGCATACTGGCGGAGAAATCTGGTTTGGGGGGAGTGCCGAAACGTATTATAAGGTGAAATACACTCAATCTGTATACGGTAGCTTGAGTGTAGTAGCGAAAACGAATGTCCTGACTGCCGGAACACAATACTGGTATCGGAAGGGTGCTCAGGTGAAGATTGTGGCTACAGAGACAGAGGTCGGTTATCAGTTGAATGCTGCGCATAAGGTGGTTAACAACGGAGTTACTCCTGCCGAAGATATTTCATTGTCGGCCGTGGGTACTCCGGCTACAGTTTATCAATATACATACGCTGGTCTCGACCGGAATCTGGATTTGTCGACGACGTTTGAGAGGAAAGCGTATGAAGTTCAGTTGTTATTGGAAGGTGTGGTAACTGTACCGGCGGGCGGTAGTGTACAATGGACGGGAGGAGATGTTACCGTCACTACCCAGGGAACTACGAACGTGAAGCATGGCGACCGCCTGACTTGTCAGGTTGTTGCTCCTGACGGTTTTTCGGTGGAGATTATACACAAGCCTTCGGAGATATGTAAAACAGGAACCGGAACGTTTAGTTATGAGACGTCTGCGGTTGTACAACCGGAGGTTTATGCCGTGAAATTTGTCAAGCGTTATCAGGTATATTACGGAGCTACAGTGACGAAGGTCACCCGGGAAAACGGGACGGTTGTCAATAACGGGGATTTTGTCGATGCGGGAGAAATATTGAAAGCTTATTCGGCAACACCGACGACAGGGCAGGTATGTACTAAAATAACGGTACAAAAATATGCCGTTCCGAATACTGATTATGGGAATAGCCTGGAGACGGATAAGAAACCGGACGGGACGGTCGAGTTTACGTTTACAATGCCCGCGGATGATGTCCGGGTAGAGGCTGAGTTTGAAAAACTGAAATATGATTTGACTTTGAGTTTGAATGCTCCGGCCGGGGCTGCGACTCCGAAAGTCGTAAAAATCGAAGGAGGACTTGATATATCGGTATCAGCCGGAACACAGGTATTGTCGTACGGCGATATGTTAAAGGTGACCATTACATTGTCACCTGTGAGTGTCGGTAGTCTGGATACCTGGTTTGAAGTGAAATCGTTAACCGCTAGGATGGGCGGAAGGAATGTCGACCTTGGCTTTTCCTCTTCTGATTTGGATTTTGTATATAGCTTTACGATTCCGGTAACGAATCATGTCGATATAGCAGCGGAAGTGGTGCGGCGGACCAAGACATTGACGGTACAGGTTACCCCTCCGGATTCGGATTTTAAAGTGAAGGTTCAGATAGACGGAGGTGTTCCCCAATATTATCAGGCCAGCTATACGAGGGTACAGGTGCCTGTCGGGGCTACAGTGGAGGCTTGGGTAGAGGCGGGCATTGGAGCTCCGGAAGGATACGAGTTGCATCTTTTCCCCGGTACGGGCCGGAAAGAGACCCATATTTTGACGACAATGCCTTTGAACAGTGAATTGTCTCTGTATGCGGAATTCACATTAAAGCAATATCCGCTGAATATTGTTGCTATTCCTCAGGATGGAGGCTCGGTCAAGGTGACGGATACGAAGGGGAATAATTATACACAAGGAAAATATTCGGTAGAACACGGTACGGATCTGAATCAGATAACGGTGGCGGAGGCGGATCTATATTATCATTTTGACAAGATTACCGGTTATATGGGAGGTGTAGACCGCTTGTTGGGACAAACTTCTCCTTATCATGTGGATCATATTACCGATTCTGTCGGAATCGAGGCTCATTTTTCACGGAGATACCGGATTGTAAGAGGTAGCGTAACGGCCGGAACGTTGACGATACATGAAGCGGGTACGGTTAAGGATGCTGTCGGTCAATATTATGCTGCCGGTCAATCTTTTGCTGTAAAGATGACTCCGGTCAGTGACGCTTATGTCTGTACAAATGCCGTTGTTTATTTTCCGGGCTCAGCTATTGCTTCTCAGGCGTTGACCTGGGATGCGGAAGGGAATGCCGCGTATACCATACCGGCGGGATTGACTGCCAAAGATGTTGCTTTCTCCGTGACTTTTGAGAAAAAAGAATATCGGGTTACTTTGAAAAAGCTTCCGGCTGAAGGGGGAGAGGCTGAAATTTGGAACGGTGTGAATAGCGGTGGCGGAACTCTTTTATTGCATTTGGGACAAGCCGATGTCGATACCGAAGTATCGGTAGCAGGCGTTGCCCATGGTTCGGTGCTTCATTTCTATACGACTCCGAATGCACCGGACTGGGAGGAGGCTGCTAAGTTTACCGGATCCAATACACCTTATACCGGAGCTGTAACCGTTATGAGCGATACGTTGTTTACGGTACATTTCGGCCGGTTATATACGTTGACTTTCGGTCCGAATATAACAGTGCAGGCGGCAGATGGCAGTAAAGTGTATCATACCGGAGAAAAGATTCCGGAAGGGAAAGTACTGGTTGCGAGAGCCGAATTGACGGGACATGACTGTACGAGTTTGACGGCGACGAAGGATGGGGGAGCATATCTGGCCTGGACGGATACGGACGGTGACGGTAGTATTGAGGAGACTTTCAGTATGCCGGCCGGGGATGTGGATATACAGGGAACGTTCCAACCGAAGAAATTTAAGGTAAAGATAGAGCATCAACCCGATATACAGGCGTTTAATATATTAGACGTTTATGTTATGCCGGGTGGGGCGGCACCGGATTTCAAGGTAGACCGGGCAAACGGTTCATTGGCGGAATATTTGTCTACTCTGCGTTTGGACTTGTCTACTTTACATTTGCATCCCTGGTACGAGGGACCGGTAACGGTGACGGCTGTTATGCATGGAGATCCGACGGTTTATGATTTGCAGGTAAATAATGTCGTGGTAAAAGACAGTGTAACCATTACGGCAAGGGCTCACCGGAAAAGTAAACAATTGAATATTGTTTTGCAGCAGGAAAGCGGGGCAAACGGTAATCAGGTGGTTGTACAATTGGAAGACGGTACACAGCATACTTTTACGGCTGACGGTAGTATTACCGTTGATGTCGGCGCTCCTGTTGAGATATGGACGATGGATGCAGAAGGTTGTAAAACCGTTTTGCTTTCCGCTAATGACGGGATAACGACACCGGTTACGAATGCTCCTTTTACGTTAAGTCTGGTCAATATGCCGGACTTCAATGTGACGGTGACAGCTCGCTTTGAATTCAAGCGTTATCCGGTTTACTATACGACGAATCCGGGCGGACGCCTTGTAGTCGACAAAATTTTTAACGGTGTTGCGGAAGGTACTGTGGTTCATTCGGGAGATGAGGTAAAACATTTTACAGAACTGACGGTTCGGGTTGAACCGGAAAGTCAAAGCTGGCAGTTGGTACCCGGAAGTTTTATTACCAGAATGGGAGGAGTTGCGATGACCGATCCGGCTTATGTAGCTTCTGTCAGTGCTGCCGTAAATATAGACGCGAGCTTTGAGCGGATTTATGAAGTACGGAAAGAAACTACCGATCCGACAGAAGGAATATTGGAGGTTTCCCGTGCGGATACCAATGCCGTTGGTCATCGCTATCCGGCGGGTACAACTCTTAAAGTGAAAGCGGAGCCTCAAACCGGTTATGAAGTTGTGGGACTGACGATGAATGGGGAAGCGCAAACGGTATTGCCGGAGGGAGGTGAAGTTATTTGTACGATACCGGGAGGTAATTTATCTGTGGACAGTGTTGTTTTCCATGTTGAATACGCATTGAAAAAGTATGATGTCACCTTTGTTGTCAAGGGAGAAGGGACGATGGAGGTCAACGGATTAGCCGGCGGAGTGCTGCAACTTGCGTCTAATTCGAATAAGAGTCGCAGAACCGAGCATTTTACTTTATTGGATGTGGTTGTAAATCCTCTGTCAGCGGCTTATCTGATTGAATCTTTTACAATAAACCGGGCGGACGGAACTTCGGTTTCGATAAGCGGGAATCAGACAACTGTGGAGATCACCGGAAAAACCGACATTGTCGTTGAATTCCGGAAATATTATTGGATTACCTATGAACAGCCGCAACACGGTGTATTGAATGTGATGGAGAGCGGTAAGGCGGTAGGACAATATGCGCGTTATCCCGGATTGACGGCTTTTGACGTTTGGGTCGAACCGGAGGAAGGTTATGAAGTGGAGGATTTGACATGGAATGAAGGAAATGTTGTCAATAATACGGTTATGTTGCCGAAAGAGGATGCTTTGTATGATACTGTACGGATCAAGGCCCGTATGAGGATCATACCGTGTAAGCTGGTGGTTGTGCAACCGGATAGCGGGTTTATCAAAGTGGAACGTATGGATGAATATGGAAACTGGGTAAGCCTGGATGTCAGTTCACCTGTAACTTTGGATTATTGGACACAGATTCGGGTAAAGTCGGATGTTTATAATCCTGCCGGTTATGAAGTGAAAGACGTTCTGGTTAACGGACAACCCCACCCGCAGGGAGAGATTTGGACGATGCGTGGAGAAACCCGTGTGGAAGCTGTCGTAGCACCGCGTCTTTATACAATTGATTATACCGATCCGCAGTTCGGGCATTTACAGATCGAGACGCCGGACGGCACTGTCAAGCCCGGAGACAAGGTACCTTATCGTACGCCTTTGACTATAGCTGCTGTGCCGGATGATCCGGAAGGATATGAGGTTATTGAGGTGAAAGTAAACGGACAGGAAATAGAGAATGAAGATTTCTGGATCGTATTGGAAAATACGACGATCTCAGCGGTTATCAAAATTCGTCAATGGACGGTATCGTCTTTTGTAACCGGTAAAGGAACGCTGGATTTGCTTTTGCCTGATGGAACAGCGGTACAATCTCCTTCGGATATTATCGATCATTATACGGTATTACGGATAAAACCGGTGGCCGATCCGGGCTGGAAGTTGTATTCCCTGGAAATAGACGGGGCAGAGATGTTGCCGGACAGTACCATTACGATTACCCGGGATGCTCAGGTTACTGCTGTATTCCGGGAACGGGAAACTTATTTATTCCCGGTAGCCTTTACGCCGAATGGAGACGGATACAACGATAATTGGGAAATTTCCGGTTTGTGGCAGGCACCGGAGAATACGTTGGAAATTTTTAACCGGGATCAGCAAAGTTTATATAAGGCGGCTCCTTATATGAACGAGTGGAACGGTACGACGGATAATGGGAAGATATTACCGGCAGGGACCTATGTCTATAAATTTACAGATGGACAGGGGGGTGTTTATATGGGCTTGGTTTCTATTGTAAGAAATTAATTATGAGATATATCGTTTCCATTTGCTTGTGTTTTTTTGCCTTGCTGAGTGAGGGCAATAACGTACGTATTGTGGGAACGGTCAAGACTCCGCAAAGCGGTATAGAGGGGGACATCGTGAGTGTATATTTTACGCTGGAGTGGGAAAATTCATGGCGTGACAGTTATAACCATGATGCCGTTTATGTTACGCTGCGGTATAAGTTTATGAACGCTAGTCCGGAGATCTGGTATCCGCTTTGCATCTCGGACGAGGGCAACAGTGCAGACAACGGTTTTGTCTGCGACGTAGCTCCGGGCCAGACGGCGGGCCGTAATGTGGGTGTATTCATATACCGGAGTAAGGCCGGAACGGGAATTTCCCGCACGAACGTTGTTCTGAAGTGGGATCTTTCGACCACCGGTGGTAAGGTACAGCCTGGAACGGTAGGAATGGGTCAGATCATCCTGGCCTGTACGGGCATCGAGATGGTTTATATTCCGCGTGGTGCTTTCCGTTTGGGAGACAAGGCGTATACTGACGGTACGCAGTCTTCGCGTACTTTTTACCGTCCTGATGTTTTTATTCCCCGGTCCTGGGACCTTGTAGATACGTGCTATTACATAGAGACGAACCCTAACAATCCGGTATCGCCTTACCTTGCGGCTAACCGTGTGAACGACCTTACGAACAGCGAGACGAACGCTTGGGTGGGTCATCCGAGCGAGAGCACACTAACCTGGACGATCGATTTCCGTAAGCGTCCGGACGGAACGGAGACGGGCTGGCCCGGTGATCCTTACGGTAAGGGTCCGACGGTCCGTTACCTGAGCATCGAGTCTATTCCCGGTCGGGTTCCAGCTAAATGGGAACTGTGGGCTGCTAACGACAATGTTTCCGGTAGCTGGGGTACGGAACCTATTTATACGGGTACGGGCAGTGACTGGGTGACGAGCCTGGAACGAGTTTATCCGGGCACGAAAGCAGTCAAAGTGACGAATCCGGGCAATTACCGTATGTACCGTATCGAGGTATCGCGCAGCGATATGCCTGGGGGTAAATCTCCTGTGATCAAGTCAGTCTCGATGACGGAGCACGACCTTTCCCGTGACTATGACAATACCTTTCTGATCGATACGAGCACGACGCTTCTTGGGGGATTGCGTGGTCTGAACGGTCTGGATGACGGGGAGACGTGGCCTTCCTCGGAGACGGTTCTGGGCAGTGACTACCCGAACGGTTATAGTGCGTTTTATGTAATGAAATACGAGATGTCGCAGGATCAGTACTGCGGCTTTCTGAATATGATAGGGGCCCGTGAACGGGAAAACCGTACGGTCGGCGAACGTCTCCGTAGTTTTTCAGCCCGTGATTATGTTTTCGGCGGTGACCGTAAACATGCTTCCAACCGCAACGGAATCGTAATCAGTACGCGTAATGTAACGGGCGATACGGTAAGTTTTGCCTGTGATCTCGATCCGGAAACACCTGTTTCCCTGGATGGGGACGGCTTGCCTCTGGCTTGCAATTACCTGACGGTAAGCGATATGCTTGCCTATGCATCCTGGGTTGGTTTGCGTCCCCTTACAGAGTTGGAGTACGAGCGTCTTTGCCGCGCCCCCTATCCTTATGTACCGGAGCCTTTCGAGTGTTCGTGGGGTACGACGGTAGCACAGGCCCCCGGGAGTTTGTCTGAGGGAGGTAAGACGAATGAGAGTGTGAGCAGTGGTAATGTGAATTACGGTAACCGAATCGGTGGTCCTTTGCGGGTGGGTATTTTTGCGCGTACCGGTGGTAGCCAGGAGTCTTCGGGTAGCAGTTTCTGGGGTGTTCAGGACCTGAGCGGTAATCTGAATGAGATTTATTATAATGCGAATGCAGCCGGGCGTAAGTTTAAGGGGACGAAGCACGGTAACGGCGATTTGGCAGGTTTATCGACGGTAAACGGCTGGGGTTGGGTAACGGATGCGGCCTGTTTCGGATTGCGCGGAGGGAGTTTCCGTTCAGGTTCCCCTACGGATTTGTCCGGTTCCAACCGTCAGTATGCCAGCCGTTATATTACGGATATCGATGCGCGTGATTCGACAGTGAGCTTCCGTCTGGGTCGTAGTTGTTCTGCCGGACCGGTATTGGAGAGCGAGCTGGTTTTGGAGGACGGTCGTATTCTCGGGACGGGTAGTATGAGCGATACGGTTTGCAGCGGTAGCGACTATAAGATTTTGGGTAATGAGCCTTCAGGGGATTACAGTGTCAGTTACCTTTGGTACAAGAGTGAGAACCGTGGCCGCAGCTGGGATTTACTTGACGGGGAGTGTGGCCGTGACCTTCAGGTTTACGGATTGGAGAACCGCGGTATGTCTGCGGGGGAGGTTCGTGATTACTGGTACCGCCGTCGTGTCATCCGTGATAACAGTGATGGGTTAAGCGGAATCGTCAAGCTTGTTGTAGTGGACCCTGATTACCGTATCAGCCGTTTGCGTGATACGATTGACGGTTACGGCAAGGGTGGTGGTATAACGGTGACGACCCAGTATACGAGTCGTTTTACGTGGCGTTACCTGGCAACAGGTCAGGAGCTTAGAGCAACGGAGGAGAGTGCTCTCCGGAGTTATTTTCTGCCTCGTTACAAGGATTTTACGGAGGATACGACGCATGCGGTTTACGGCACGAAGACGATCATGGTGACGATTAATGTGGGGGGTGCATGTGAGCGGAGCGAGGTGATAGCGCTGGATGTGGTGAATACGATGGATAAGGATTTGATGAAGGTGAAGGATTTCGGTAGTTACCGTGGTTGGGCTGACGGTACGTATGCTCCTTCGGCGGAGGGTTACCGTCGTCCGGGTGGAGGTTATGAGTACCGCGGGGATATCGGGAGCGGTGTTTACCGTATTGATCCGGACGGTCGTGACGGTCCGATTGAGCCTTTCGATGTGTATTGCGATATGGTGACGGAAGGCGGGGGATGGACGCTTTGTATGGTTGTTACGAATATCAATGGGCAGTATACCGATTGGTGGAACCGGGATTGTTCTTTCGGAGGACGGCCGGCTGCAGATGATTACTTTGTCAATACACAATGTTTCGGTCAATACCTGAAAGACAGTGTAAAACTGAATGCGAAGTCTCCGGCATTTTTATACAATGCTTTCTCGGAGATGATGGTTAAGGAAAATTCTACCGGACAGACAGGGTATAAAGGTTTCCGGTTGAAAAGTTCAAATACGATGCTGGATCGTTTTAAACGGGGAAACAATACTTCTTATGTGAGTGATGTTTCTGCTATATTGTTTTCAGAAGGGACGTTAAATACGTTTCAGACAAATACATTAATGTGGAATTACGATATATATAACGACGGAGCCAGGCTTGCAACCACTTCTGTGTATCGGGAATCTACTTGTGGTATATCTTCTCGTGTCGATGGGGGTACAGGATATTCATGGAAAGGTAATCTGACCTACTTCCTTTCAACCCGGCATTACAATACGAATGGAGGTATCGCTGATCATACGGTTTGGATATGGATAAAATAAATAAGTATATAGTACTGATATTGTTGATGTTGCCTTTAACGGTATGGGGTAACAACGTACGTATTGTGGGAACGGTCAAGACTCCGCAGAGTGGTATTGAGGGGGACATCGTGAGCGTATATTTTACGCTGGAGTGGGAAAATTCATGGCGTGACAGCTATAACCATGATGCCGTTTATGTTACGCTGCGGTATAAGTTTATGAACGCTAGTCCGGAGATCTGGTATCCGCTTTGCATCTCGGACGAGGGCAACAGTGCAGACAACGGTTTTGTCTGCGACGTAGCTCCGGGCCAGACGGCGGGCCGTAATGTGGGTGTATTCATATACCGGAGTAAGGCCGGAACGGGAATTTCCCGCACGAACGTTGTTCTGAAGTGGGATCTTTCGACCACCGGTGGTAAGGTACAGCCTGGAACGGTAGGAATGGGTCAGATCATCCTGGCCTGTACGGGCATCGAGATGGTTTATATTCCGCGTGGTGCTTTCCGTTTGGGAGACAAGGCGTATACTGACGGTACGCAGTCTTCGCGTACTTTTTACCGTCCTGATGTTTTTATTCCCCGGTCCTGGGACCTTGTAGATACGTGCTATTACATAGAGACGAACCCTAACAATCCGGTATCGCCTTACCTTGCGGCTAACCGTGTGAACGACCTTACGAACAGCGAGACGAACGCTTGGGTGGGTCATCCGAGCGAGAGCACACTAACCTGGACGATCGATTTCCGTAAGCGTCCGGACGGAACGGAGACGGGCTGGCCCGGTGATCCTTACGGTAAGGGTCCGACGGTCCGTTACCTGAGCATCGAGTCTATTCCCGGTCGGGTTCCAGCTAAATGGGAACTGTGGGCTGCTAACGACAATGTTTCCGGTAGCTGGGGTACGGAACCTATTTATACGGGTACGGGCAGTGACTGGGTGACGAGCCTGGAACGAGTTTATCCGGGCACGAAAGCAGTCAAAGTGACGAATCCGGGCAATTACCGTATGTACCGTATCGAGGTATCGCGCAGCGATATGCCTGGGGGTAAATCTCCTGTGATCAAGTCAGTCTCGATGACGGAGCACGACCTTTCCCGTGACTATGACAATACCTTTCTGATCGATACGAGCACGACGCTTCTTGGGGGATTGCGTGGTCTGAACGGTCTGGATGACGGGGAGACGTGGCCTTCCTCGGAGACGGTTCTGGGCAGTGACTACCCGAACGGTTATAGTGCGTTTTATGTAATGAAATACGAGATGTCGCAGGATCAGTACTGCGGCTTTCTGAATATGATAGGGGCCCGTGAACGGGAAAACCGTACGGTCGGCGAACGTCTCCGTAGTTTTTCAGCCCGTGATTATGTTTTCGGCGGTGACCGTAAACATGCTTCCAACCGCAACGGAATCGTAATCAGTACGCGTAATGTAACGGGCGATACGGTAAGTTTTGCCTGTGATCTCGATCCGGAAACACCTGTTTCCCTGGATGGGGACGGCTTGCCTCTGGCTTGCAATTACCTGACGGTAAGCGATATGCTTGCCTATGCATCCTGGGTTGGTTTGCGTCCCCTTACAGAGTTGGAGTACGAGCGTCTTTGCCGCGCCCCCTATCCTTATGTACCGGAGCCTTTCGAGTGTTCGTGGGGTACGACGGTAGCACAGGCCCCCGGGAGTTTGTCTGAGGGAGGTAAGACGAATGAGAGTGTGAGCAGTGGTAATGTGAATTACGGTAACCGAATCGGTGGTCCTTTGCGGGTGGGTATTTTTGCGCGTACCGGTGGTAGCCAGGAGTCTTCGGGTAGCAGTTTCTGGGGTGTTCAGGACCTGAGCGGTAATCTGAATGAGATTTATTATAATGCGAATGCAGCCGGGCGTAAGTTTAAGGGGACGAAGCACGGTAACGGCGATTTGGCAGGTTTATCGACGGTAAACGGCTGGGGTTGGGTAACGGATGCGGCCTGTTTCGGATTGCGCGGAGGGAGTTTCCGTTCAGGTTCCCCTACGGATTTGTCCGGTTCCAACCGTCAGTATGCCAGCCGTTATATTACGGATATCGATGCGCGTGATTCGACAGTGAGCTTCCGTCTGGGTCGTAGTTGTTCTGCCGGACCGGTATTGGAGAGCGAGCTGGTTTTGGAGGACGGTCGTATTCTCGGGACGGGTAGTATGAGCGATACGGTTTGCAGCGGTAGCGACTATAAGATTTTGGGTAATGAGCCTTCAGGGGATTACAGTGTCAGTTACCTTTGGTACAAGAGTGAGAACCGTGGCCGCAGCTGGGATTTACTTGACGGGGAGTGTGGCCGTGACCTTCAGGTTTACGGATTGGAGAACCGCGGTATGTCTGCGGGGGAGGTTCGTGATTACTGGTACCGCCGTCGTGTCATCCGTGATAACAGTGATGGGTTAAGCGGAATCGTCAAGCTTGTTGTAGTGGACCCTGATTACCGTATCAGCCGTTTGCGTGATACGATTGACGGTTACGGCAAGGGTGGTGGTATAACGGTGACGACCCAGTATACGAGTCGTTTTACGTGGCGTTACCTGGCAACAGGTCAGGAGCTTAGAGCAACGGAGGAGAGTGCTCTCCGGAGTTATTTTCTGCCTCGTTACAAGGATTTTACGGAGGATACGACGCATGCGGTTTACGGCACGAAGACGATCATGGTGACGATTAATGTGGGGGGTGCATGTGAGCGGAGCGAGGTGATAGCGCTGGATGTGGTGAATACGATGGATAAGGATTTGATGAAGGTGAAGGATTTCGGTAGTTACCGTGGTTGGGCTGACGGTACGTATGCTCCTTCGGCGGAGGGTTACCGTCGTCCGGGTGGAGGTTATGAGTACCGCGGGGATATCGGGAGCGGTGTTTACCGTATTGATCCGGACGGTCGTGACGGTCCGATCGAGCCTTTCGATGTGTATTGCGATATGGTGACGGAAGGCGGGGGATGGACGCTGGTTGTCGCCCAATATGAAAATAATCCGATTTTGGATTGGAATCAGGGAATCCGGGCAGATTACGATCCGACTTTAGCTTCGAAAATAAGTTTTGTACTGAATACCTCCCAGATACCGTCTCATACTTATACGGCATTCGGAAAAGATTTGGATCCGACATTTGTCGGGTACAGTAAAATGAAATATACTACCGGTAATCTGAATTACAGGAGTCCGACTTTATTGAATTTGAAAACAGGAAATACATATTTCCAAGTGTATAGAAATACGGCAAATCATTGTGGTAATCACGATCCTGAAATGTCAACGGGCAGTTCTTCTGAATGGAATAATACCCTTACTTATGACCAGACGGGAGGTTCGAAATTCAGTTGGGCATTTGCTCCGCGACACGGTACTCGTAGTCAACGAGGATATGCAATGAATGGTTTTTTGGGTACTTCCAATGAGGGATATGCCTGGACCGTATGGGTGAAATGATATGTGAATACCCTGATAAGTAATTAAAAATGTAATGGATCATGAAAACAAGCAAGTTGGTTTGTATCTTTTTTTGTTTGCTTTCTTTTTCGGTGCTTGGCGATAACCTCCGGTTGGATCACGTGAAATTATTGTCCGTGTCCGAAGGTTCGGCGGATATTGAAGTAACGTTGAAATGGTCCAATTCGTGGCGTAATCTGTACAATAACGATGCCGTTTATCTTTTCGGGAAGTTCCTTACGAAGCCCATCGAGGGCTGGCATCATATCTTCTGGTCGGAGGATGCTTCTGCACATACGGCGGAAGAAGGGTATGCCTGTGAGGTTCTGAACGGGGGCCGGGGTCTCATGATTTACCGGACGACGGAGGGCTCGGGTCCTTCGGAAGTGCGTCTGCGTTTGCGGTGGTTGCTTTCGGGAAATTCCCAATACCCTGTCGCAGCCTCTTCTTTGCAGTCGGGTGATATACCATACAGCCTGCAGGGTCTGGAGATGGTTTATGTTCCGACCTCCCCCTTTTATGCCGGAGACGGTGTTTCTTCGGGTAGTTTTTCTTCGCCTGCCTTCGGGGTATTTCCTTCAGAATACGATATAATCGGAACGAACAGTAATTTCAGTTATTCGGGTAACGGCAGCGAGAGTGCAGCTAGTCATGCAAACCGTGCTGCAGACCGTTACAATCAGGGTGTTTATACTTCTTCTTCTCGTCACGATTGGTGCGGTACCGTTTTCCCGTCTTACTGGACTGTCGACTTCAAGAGTTTGCGCCGCATACTTTATTTCGGCGTTTCTGGCATATTCGGCAGCATGTATAATGCGGGTCCTTCCGGGACGTGGTATCTGGAAGGTTCGGCGGACAATAAGACCTGGGATGATTTGTGGCACGGAGGGCCAGAGTACTGGAGCGAATCGTCGGAGTCTTATCCTGTTCAGCAGGTGTTGCGTGTGGCTCGTCCCGGTGATTACCGTTACTACCGGATCCGTGTGGATGCGGCCCGTAATGCTGGGGTATGGAACAATATCCGTATCTCGAATGTCTCGATGACGGATACGGATTTGTCAGCTGTTTACACTTCGGGTCCTGTTTTGGTTGACGGTCTTTCCCTTCCTTTGCCTTCTTCCTATCCGAGCGGTGTTCGTGGTTTTTATGCAATGAAATACGAGCTGACACAGGAGCAGTATGTTAGCTTTCTGAACCAGCTTCCCCGTCCGGCGCAGTATGAGCGTACGATCGGTGGTTATCTGGATAAGCTTTCGGAGGGAGATTATGTTTTCGGTACCGACCGCAGCCGTGCTTCCCACCGTAACGGAATCGTTCTTCACGAGCGTAATATCAATAATGGTTTACCGTATGTATTTGCTTGCGATCTGAACCGTTCGGATCTGGCGAACGGTCTTTCTGACGGTCAGTCGTTGTCTTGTAATTATCTGAGTGTCGGTGATTTGCTTAGTTATGCCGAGTGGAGCGGTCTTCGTCCGTTGAGCGAGTTGGAATACGAGAAGATGTGCCGTGGGTATTATCCTGGTTTGCCTTTTGGTGGCGAGTATGCCTGGGAGGGAACTTCTTCCGTAAAGTTGAGCGGCATATCGGGGGGAGGTACAGAGCGAGAATCCGTGAATGGCAGCGGAGATAATGTGAATGTGGATAATGCTTTGGACGGTCCGGTCCGTGCAGGTTTGTTTGTGCGTGGAGATGACCGTCATACGACGGGTATTTCTTTTTGGGGTATTTCGGATTTAAGCGGTAATGTGAGCGAGATTTATTGCAATGCGGAGGTTTACGGCCGTCAGTTGAAGCGTGGAGTTCACGGTAGCGGAGAGGTGGAAGAGAACGGAGATGCGAGGGTCGTAGAGACGGACTGGCCCCGTGTCGTATCGGCTTACGGCGTCCGTGGCGGCGATTTTCAGTCACCCTTGTCTTGTCTTTCGGTTTCGGATCGTAGTATGGCAGTGGATTACTTTTCTGATTTTTCGGATCGTAAGGCAACGGTGGGTTTACGGTTGGGGATTACGCAGGAACCGGTTTCTTTTCCTTCCGTGTTAACCCTGGAGAGCGGGCGTCAGTCGGGGACGATTATTCCTTACGATACGGTGTGCGGCGGAGCGGTATATACGATCCGGGGGGATTTGCCTCAGGGAGAGCGTGTTGCCTATCAGTATGCGTGGATGGTGAGTAAGGACGGCGGAATGACCTGGAGCAGTATAGGAAACAGTAACAGCCGGGATCTTAAAATAACAGGTTTGCAGGAGGAGACACCTGCGATGGTGGTGGGAAAATATTTGTACAAGCGTTTTTTCTATTCTTCTTCGGCCATGGGAGAAAGCGGAGTTGTCGGTTTGGTTGTGGGGCATGGATACCGGGTAAGCCGGTTGAGGGATACGATGCAGCCCTGTCTGGCGGCTAAAGGTTTTGAGGTGAAGACTCCTTTACCGGCTAAGTTCAGTTGGTATTGTATGGATACCCACCGGCATTTGAAGGCAACGAAGGAAACGGCTGCCAGCAGTTTTTATCAGGAATCGACCGCAGATTTGCGGATTAACGGCCGGCTGGACGGAGGAGAATATCGGATCGAGCTGGTCGTATCGCAATCGGGAGGATGTGAGCAGCGTCAGGAGTTGCAAATATTGGTGAATCCCTGGACATCTGCACCCTGGAGTGGAAACGAGGTATTTCATGTAGATTCCGAGGACAGCGATCTGGATATCCGGGATATTGCCAATACATGGGGAGGACCGGATAAGCAAAATTGGAGCATTACGAGCGGTATGCCCGGTGCATTGACAATTGATTCGCTTACCGGAGAGATTCACGGGATGTCGCAGACGATGTGTAATATTATGGTGACACTGACGTGTGCCGATTTTCCGGATCGTGTTTATACAAAGGCCATCAAGGAAGATTTCCGGGATTGGTATTTTCTGGAACCGGGTGCTCCGCGTACCTTGACCCTTTTGCCGGGAAGATATAAAATGGAGTGTATGGGGTCGCAGGGAGGTTCACATTCAGAAGGAGGTGTAGGAGGTCTGGGCGGTCATGTATGGGGTGAATTGGAATTGAATTATGTACAGCAGTTTCATATTTATGTCGGACGTACGCCGTATAGTCCGACAACCGGAGGGTATAACGGGGGGGCTGGTTCTCAGGAAGCTACTTTGTCGTCGGCGGGAGGTGGTGCTACCGATATCCGTCTGGTAGGAGGAAATTGGGATAACCAGACCAGTTTATTGTCCCGGATTATGGTGGCCGGTGGGGGTGGATCCGGCGGACATACCGGGAGTGGTGGTGCCGGTGGCGGATTGACCGGAGGAAACGGTTCGAATACCAGTGGTACCTTCGGTCGCGGCGGTTCACAGACGGCTGCCGGATACAGCGCAAATGCGAGTTTGCCTGCCGGTTTAGGCCGTGGCGGGGTCGGTTATCTGCATGGCGGTGGTGGTGGCGGCGGTTACTATGGCGGTGGCGGCGGCGGAACGAATGGTTCGGCTAACCGCTGTGCTCATGGCGGTGGCGGCGGTTCCGGCTATGTTTCCGGTTATCCCGGTTGTGTTACACATTCCAGCGGCTTGTATTTTAAAAATGCGGGGATGAGTTCAGGAGTGCATACCGGAAAGGGATATGTCCGGATCACTCAATTGGATTAAAAAACGTAAAAAAATGTATATTTATCGTTCTTTTTTAATTTCTAAAAAAAGAATGTGGTAAAATTATAAAATAATAACCTTTTTTTGTAATATTAATAAAAACATGTTACTTTTGTAGATTGACAAGGGTTATGTGTATGTGGTATTTACAAAGAAGAAGTCATGGGCTGTTGGTCGTGTTGTTATTTTTTTTAACGGCACCAACTATGGCGAATAATGTCCGGATAAAGGGAGATGTCCGGGTTTTGGCGAATAATATTACGAATGAAGTCGGTAAGCCGAATGTTGCAACATTCTCTTTTACAGTGGAATGGGATAACTCTTGGCGGGATAAATTCAATTACGATGCGGTGTATGTTTCCCTGCGGCATAAGTACCGGGGAGAGGGGGAATTGTGGTATCCGGTATATCTGCAGGATGCCGGGAATGCCGTTAGCTCCGACAACTATACCCTGGAATTGAAGAACAATACAGGGACTGTTAATCACAACGAAGGTTTTTTTCTTTATCGTAAGCATGACGGTACAGGTACATCTACCGTCGAAGTCACGCTGAAATGGGATATTCAATCTACGGATCGTCCGAATAGTTTGCGTATCGGAGACTTTCGGGACGGAAATGTGCTGATGTCTGCTATGGCTGTCGAGATGGTGTATATACCGCGGGGTGCTTACCGGATAGGAGACAACCGGGCGGTTAAGCATTTCCGGAATAATTACCTGCCTTTATTGGAAAAATTCGATATAGTGCCTTACGCCGATGCTTATTTTACATCTTCGGTAAAAGGAGGGCCTCTGTATGTCGATCCGAAAATGGCTGCCAATCAGGTGAATGATATTTCTACCGACTTGAATCCCGAGACGGGGATGCCGACAAATGCCTGGTACGGAGATAAAGTCGGAGAGGACGAGCGGGATGAGAGAGGGTATCAATATTGGTCTTGTTCTTTTGCCAGAGAGCGCCGGATCAAATACATTGCTATTTCCAGTGTACCCGGTTATGTACCCTCAAAATGGAAGTTGCAGGGACAGACGACAAAAGATGCCCGGGATTGGGTCGATATCGACATCAACGGGAAGCCTGCGGGGACTGCTGCGGATTGGGATACCTCTTTGATCCGTACTTATCCTCCGATTAAGGCTTTGCGGGTAAATACGAATAATACGGCTTATTTCAATATCCGGATTTATGTGGAACAGGTGGATATGCCGGGGGGAAAAGACGGTAATCCGCCTTTGATCAAGAATGTGGCGATTGCCGAAGAAGATTTAAAGGCTTTGGTCGACAACAGTGTTTTAATACACGAGCCTCAGACGGTGATGGGAACTTTTGCCGGTTTGGCTGCCGATGACGGAGACAATTGGACGGGGACGACGGATGTCAATTATCCGAACGGTTATCCGGCTTTTTATGTGATGAAATACGAGGTGAGTCAGGAACAGTATGTCGCTTTCCTGAATAAGCTGACCCTTCAGCAGCAGCGTGCCCGTACGATTGGGTCGGCCATGGATGCTTTGAATGAAGGGGAATATGTTTTCGGAAATCACCGGGATAAGCCTTCTTACCGGAACGGCATTATTTTATTGAAAAAGTCTTTCAGTAACGAACCGATGGTGTTCGATGTAAAACGGGAAGCGGGGAAGACCGATCCCACGCTGGCTTGTAATTACCTGACGGCAGCGGATATGTTGGCTTATGCAGACTGGAGCGGCCTGCGTCCGATGACGGAGATGGAGTATGAGAAACTTTGTCGTCCGTTTTATCCCACGGAAACCGGTAGAGGTGATTTTCCCTGGAACTCTACGGATAAGACCGAAGCGACGACATTGCTACAGTCGGCAACACGTTATGAGCGGCCGGCTGATGGGGCGGCCAATGTCAATTTCGGTAAAAATATAATGGGACCGATGCGTGTGGGTGCTTTCCTGTCCGGAGCTACGAGCCGGGAAACAGCCGGAATGAGTTTCTGGGGAGTGATGGAAAGCGGCGGTAATTTATCTGAACTTTATTATAGTGCCGGAAGTGAAGGCCGGCTTTTCCGTGGATTGAGTTCCAATTTGCACGGAGATTGTTACCTGGCTCCCAATGGTGAGACCAATATCGGAGAGGCTTACTGGCCGCGTCATCACAATGCCTTTATCCTGAAAGGCGGGAGTTGGGCGGATACGGATGAAAATTTACTGATGGTATCCAACCGGACTTATTGCCGGGATTATTACAAGAGTATGGATATTTCGACCCGGGATAGTTGTGTTACTTTCCGATTGGGGCAGACGGCCCGGCAAAATACATTGAAGTTGGATCTCGTACTGCAAAACGGGATATCTACGGCTTCGGTAGCCGACGGAACGATGGCTATCGATACGATTTGTCACGGGGATGTGTATACGATATCGGGTGTTTTGCCGGAAGAAATGAAGGGAAAACTTTATTCGGTCGTGTGGTATAAAAGCGAAAATAAAGGACGTACCTGGGAACCGATAGAGGGGAAGGGCGATCAGAATCTGACTTACTCCAAGTTTGTCAATATCAATACGAACGAGGATGTTATTATGGAATATTGGTTTAAAAAGGAGATATACGGAGAGTTGGCGGATGCTAAGTCCGATCCGGTGGTACTAAGGGTACTCAATACCAATATTTACCTCAACCGTTATACGGACACGCTGGATGTGTACGATCATTCCCTGGGCGTACGTGTAAATGTGTCGATGAAAGCGGAATTTTCCTGGTTATTCCAGGGGAAGGCGCAGCATGTGGGATACGATGTATTGCCGGATAAGTTGCAAAAATCGGAAGTCGGAGCGCCTTTATACGCTTATCTGACGCCGGGGAAATCAACGTATGTGGTCGCAGCGGAGTTTATGAGGCATTGCCGGGCCTACGATACGGTACAGGTGTACCGGGAAGCGGAACCGGCAGCCCAATTGTCGGATGCTGCCGATTGGAAATGCGGGAATATTATGATCGATACCCGGGACGGGAAGCGTTATCGGACGGTTTCCGACGGAAGGTCCTGCTGGATGGCCGACAATTTGAATTATATGATCGTGGGAAGCCGTTGTTACGACGGGGAGGTTGCCAATTGCGATATCTACGGTCGCCTTTACAATTGGAAGCAGGCTGTAGGTACTTGGGGAACCGGAACGAATCTGCGGATACAGGGAGCTTGTCCTGCCGGATGGCATGTGCCGAACGAAAACGAATGGCTGAATTTGGGGCAGGCATCTACCGATGGTAAATCTTGGCGTAGTCAGCGCAATCTGTGGGTAGATGCGTCACAGGCAGATCCGCATATTTATCCGTATACCAAGCTGGCGAATAATGCCAGTCGTTTTTCAGCATTGCCGGCCGGAGGGTATTTCTTTTCTTACAATGCTACACCCGCTAACGGCAGTACCCAGTTGAAACGGGTAACCGGTTATTACGATTTGGGAGAAAAAGCCTGGTGGTGGTGTTCTTCCTGGAAAGAAGCCTCTTATATCAACAACAATACATCGGCAAATGCCTTGACTTATATACCTTATTATACGGCTGTCGATTACAACAATACGGTCAGTCTGGTACAAACGGCGGGCAATGCAAATTCTATTTTTTACGGTCCCGTGCAATATCTCGGAAACAGTACGTCGATTTCGGCTGAAAGTAAATATGCGGCTATGGTGGCTATTGAAAATAATTTTTATTTCGGTGTCCGTTGTGTCAAGGATTAGTTAATAGTGGTGAAGTAATTAAGCAATAAAGGAAAATGATGAATCGGTTAGTTAGTCTATTGTTTTTCGTATTTACGGTCATCGGATCGGTTTTTGCAAACAATGTCCGTATCGAGGGGGAAGTGAAAGTTTTGGATACGGATATCGACCGGGCGACAAATATCGCGACGGTGAAGCTGCAACTCAAATGGAACAATTCCTGGCGGGATGCATTCAATTACGATGCGGTGTACCTTTTTTTGAAATACAAGGTGGACGGACTGGACGAGGTGTGGCACCATGCTTACCTGTAGCCCGACGGTCATGAGATCGATAAGGGATATACCTATCTGATGTCTAACTCACAGAAAGAGGTGTCCGGCAAAGCCAATCACAACGAAGGTATTTTTATTTACCGTTCCGGTAAAAGTTACGGAGATGCTGTGGTAAACCTGAAACTGAAATGGAATATCCAGTCCAATCCGGATAAAAAACTGGAGCGGGATATGTTTACTTCGGGGAGCGTTTTCTTGTCGGCCATGGGGATCGAGATGGTCTATATTCCGCGCGGTGCTTTTCGGGCCGGCGATACGAAATCTTCCCGGACGTTCCGGAACGGCGATATTACTTTGCCTGCGGATAAGAATTTTTTGGTGCCCTCCAATATTGAGGAATGTTTATCGGCTGATCCCCGTGTAAGCAATCCTCCTGATTTTGCCGTCAATCTGATGAACGATGTAGCGCGGGATGAAAGCAATGCCTGGGTAGGACGTGCCGGGGCTGCGGCAGAGGGAGCTGATTTTGTCGATTATTGGCAGGTACAATTGAAGGAGCCGATGACGGTGCGCAGCTTTGCGATAGAGAGTATTGAAGGCGGTACACCGGAACAGTGGCAGTTGCAGGTATGGGCGTCTACGATCGGGCAATGGCGGACGATTTATCCCAAGTATGCCGATGCGAATGTTTTTGCCGACGGTAGTGAGTGGGCGGTGAATTCCCGTCAGACTTATCCCTGTACGCGGACTTTGCGTATCGATCCGGGTTTTTCCGACAAAAGCAGTAAATACCGTATCCGTATTTATAAGGCGACGAATGCGCCTGTGATCAAAAATATAGCGATGTCTACCTCGGATATTCTGTCGGATGTTGATAATTCGGTTTTGGTGTACGACAGTATAACGACTTTGAATAACCGTTTCGGTCTTTATTCCCAGGACGGAGATACGTGGTCGGGGAAGACTGGTATAGAATATCCGAACGGCTATAAGGCTTTTTTTGTGATGAAATACGAGGTCAGCCAGGAGCAATATGTAGCGTTTTTGAATAAACTGACGGCAGCGCAGCAGCGTACACGTACGATCGGTTCTGCCTTGGGAGCTTTGAAGGAAGGCATGTATGTTTTTGGCGGGGTAGGAACCCGGGCAGTAGGGCGTAACGGTATCAAGCTGGCTTCGATCGGTGTAAATGATGCCCCTTATGTTTTTGCCAATGACCTTGAACCGGGCAATGATTATTCGCAGGACGGCGACGGTCAGGCAATCGCCTGTAATTTTCTGAATGCGGGGGATATGATGGCTTATGCTGACTGGTGCGGCCTTCGTCCGTTGACGGAGCTTGAGTTTGAGAAGATGGCGCGGCGGCCGTTTCCGGAATCTTCATTGCGGGGTGAATATGCGTGGAATACGAATGCCAATTTTACGGTAGCTACAGGTTTTCAGGGGATAACTGCCGGAACGAAGAATGAGAAACTGAACGGCGGGAATGTGAATGCAGACAATCAATTGAAGGGGCCTGTCCGCTGCGGAGCTTTTGCCTCTACAGCCGGGAATAGCCAGATTAATGCGGGAGCCAGTTTCTGGGGTGTTCTGGAGTTGAGCGGCAACCTTTCGGAGCTTTATTACAATGTCAATTCGGAGGGACGTCTTTTCCGGGGGCTTCTGGATAAGCATCACGGAGACGGAAAATTATCGGCTTCGGGAGCAAGCGATGTAGATAACAGTTATTGGCCCGAAGTTCCGGGGGCTTTTGCACTTCGCGGAGGAAGTTATGCAGACGGTCAGGAGCGGATGTGTATTTCAGACCGGGAACGGAACATGGGCGCTTATGGAACGACAACGGAATTGAATAGTTTGAAAGACAGTACGGTTACCTTCCGTTTGGGGCGTACGGCTCCGGTGGAACACCGGATTGCCGAGGTTGTTTTGGAAGACGGCCGCAGTTCGGCTGCGGCGGTTCAGGATTCGGTATGTTCGGGTTCGGACTATACGATCAGCGGTACTATACCTTCGGACATAGCAGGTTCATACCGGATTGCCTGGTTTATGAGCAGCGACGGAGGAACGAACTGGGATTTACTGGAAGGAGAGGAATCGGCTTCTTTGAAGTTATATAATCTTCGGAATGTGAATTCCAAAGAGGATGTGTTTAAGGATTACTGGTACAAACGCTATATTTATACGAGTAAGTCGGACTTTGTGCAGAGTCATCCGGTCTGTCTGCGGGTGATCAACCGTACATTGCATTTGAGTACGACACGTGATACGGTGGATGTTTACGACCGTTCGAAAGGCATCCGGATCGAATCGCCGCAGGAGGCTACTTTTGCATGGAGCTGGCTGCGGGATAATGTGGTCACGCCTATCGATGTGGAATATGTGTTGAAGGAGGGGAAGATCGAGAAGCATTATTTCAGGTATACCGATTTTGACATTGGTTCACAGGCCGAGGGAGAACAGAAAATTTGTCTGGAGATAGAGGTGATGAACAAGTGCCGCCAGTCGGATACGATATATGTATATGTAGAGAAGAAACCGGATGAGTTGCCGAATTTTGACAACGAGACCGGGGGACATAACGCGAAGTTTAAGTGCGGGGATATCCTGATCGATAACGAGGAGGGTATTTCGAACAGCAAGCGTTACCGTACGATAGAGATCGGGGGTAAGTGCTGGTTTGCCGACAATCTGAACCGTACCCTGGCATCGAAAGTTGGTCAGGTGAAATGTTACGGTGATTCGGAAGCGAACTGTGAAACTTACGGACGTTTGTATAACTGGGTGGCAGCAACACAGAATAATGCTGGGGCCGGTGTGCAGGGTATTTGTCCCACAGGCTGGCATTTGCCGACAAACGACGAGTGGGTGGCGATGTTGCAGGCAACGGGCGGCCAGGTAAATGTGAGCGGGAACGGCCGGGGTTTAAAGAGTACGCTGAACTACTGGCGTCCGGTGACCGCAGAAAGTCAGATCGGCACGAATAAGGACGGATTTGCGGGATTACCCGGTGGGGGATATTTTTATGCATATTCTGCAAATACAGCTACTTACGGTGGTTTTAACGCCAGAAACGGGTATAACGATATCGGAGATCAGGCTTGGTGGTGGACGTCAACAGGGGAAACTCGGTATTATTCGACTTCTAATGCGAGTTATAATGCGACGACAGTACCGCTTTACGTTCGTTTTGACAGGGGAAGCAACACGTTGTTTACAAATGTTGCAACAACGTGGGGAACATATGGTTATTTGAACTCTATTTTTTGTGGGCAAAGTACTTATGTACATTTAGTGTCGGGTAATAATAATCCTAACGGGGCTTATAATGTTATGACTAATAATTTTTATTTCAGTGTTCGTTGTGTTAAGGATTGATAAAACGGTGGTAGCGTAAAATGATAAAGGGGAGATGATGAATCGGTTAGTAAAGATATTGTTTTTTATGTTTGCGGTTGTGGG
>ENA-OPAV01000089-OPAV01000089.1-human-gut-metagenome-genome-assembly--contig:-NODE-89-length-81285-cov-4.210046_pt1 | contig 81285 bp, 80 predicted proteins | sample MGYA00241056_ERZ501428 | MGnify/ENA primary metagenome ERZ501428 (study PRJEB25962, sample SAMEA2042621) | human gut metagenome | biome: human gut; feature: human-associated habitat; material: faeces... | reverse complement strand
GGGACATTATTCTTTAAGATGACCGCCGCGCCGTTCTCATCAACCATCCGTGCTACACGGGAAAAATTCTGGTTGGCCTCCGTGATGGATACAAGATTGTCTGTGTTAATAACCATAATTCAACGCCTCCTTTGAGTATAGTATACACGAATTATAGGATGAATTCAACCTATTTATTAAAGAAGGAAGGAATGCAGTATAGAAATCAAAATACCGAAAGAAGTCCGCGACTACCATGAAAATATCTTTTTCGGGCTGAACACGCGGCAGTTTATTTGCTCGGTGCTGGCGGTCGGCGTGGCAGTGGGCATTTACTTTGCCTTGCAGCCGTATGTCGGCACCGAAGAAATCGGCTGGATGTGCATTCTGGGTGCCGCGCCGTTTGCCGCCTGCGGTTTTTTCACCTACCACGGCATGACCGCCGAACAGGTGCTGTGGGCGTGGTTCAAGTCTGAAATCCTCTGCCCGAAACGCCTTGTGTTCAAGTCCGACAGCTACTACTACGAAGCCATGCAGCCCGCCATCCGTGCGGGCATAAAGCGAAAGAGAGGTTTGCCTATGAAGAAAAACACCCATGACAGCGAGGAAACCGCTTGATTAAAACCCTGTCAAAAGCGCAGAAGATGGAACGCGAGAAGTTTCGCATTCCGCGCAGCGTACAGGATGCCATTCCCATCCGCCGTATCTTTGCGGATGGGATTTTCCAAGTCGGCAACCAGTATTCCAAAACATGGTCGTTTACCGACATCAACTACGCCATCGCCAGCAAAGAGGACAAAACCAGTATGTTCCTTGATTACTCGGAACTGCTGAACGCCCTCGACTCCGGCGCATCGGCAAAAATCACAATTTACAACCGCCGCATCAACAAGGCTGAGTTCGAGCGCAGCGTCCTGCTGCCCGACAAGGATGATGGTCTGGACGAATACCGCCACGAGTTCAACCAGATGCTGACCGCACAGGTCACCGGTACCAGCAACAGCATTGTGCGGGAGCGTTATCTGACCGTAAGCGTGGTAAAGCGCAATGCGGACGAAGCCCGCAGTTATTTTTCCCGTGTCGGCACGGATCTGGTGACGCACCTTGCACAGCTTTCCTCGGTGGCGCAGGAGTTGACGCTGACCGAGCGTCTGCACATTTTCCGCGACTTTTTCAAGGCAGGGGAACAGGCTGCGGCGGAGTTCAACATCCACGAACACGCCAAACGCGGGCAGCATTTCAAGGACTGGTTCTGCCCCGATAGTATGGAATTTGCTGCCGACCACTTCAAGATTGACGCCCGCTATGGCCAGGTGCTGTACTTGCAGGACTACGCCAGCTACATCAAGGACAGCTTTGTGTCGGAACTCTGCGACCTTGACCGCGATTTGATGCTTTCCATCGATATCCTGCCTGTGCCAACGGACGAAGCCGCCCGCCAGCTGCAAAGCACGCTGCTGGGCGTGGAAACGAACGTAGCCAACTGGCAGCGCCGCCAGAACGCCAACAACAATTTTACTGCCACGATTCCATACGATATGGAGTTGCAGCGCAAAGAAACCAAAGAGATGCTGGACGACCTTACCACCCGCGACCAGCGGATGATGTTCGGGCTGGTGACGCTGGTGCATTTGGCCGACAGTAAAGAGCAGCTCGACAGTGACACGGAAACGCTGTACTCCACCGCCCGCAAGCACCTGTGACAACTTTCCACGCTGCGCTGCCAGCAGAAAGACGGGCTGGACACGGTGCTGCCTTACGGTCTGCGCAAAATCCAAGCCCTGCGCACGCTGACTACCGAAAGCACCGCCGTGTTGATTCCGTTCCGCGCGCAGGAAATCATGCAGCCGAACGGTCTGTACTATGGGCAGAACGCCGTCAGCAAGAACATGATTGTGGCAGACCGCCGCTTGCTGCTCAACGGCAACAGCTTCCGTTTGGGCGTGTCCGGTTCCGGCAAGTCAATGTCGGCCAAAGAGGAAATCGTGCAGATTGCGCTCTCCACCGAGGACGATATTCTTATACTTGACCCGGAAAGTGAATTTGGTTATCTGACCGAGGCTCTCGGCGGCGAGGTTATTCGCATATCTGCCACATCCGACACCCATATCAACGCGCTGGACATGGACCGTGCCTACGGTGACGAGCGCAACCCCATCGTCAGCAAGTCGGAGTTTGTGCTGTCGCTGTTCGAGCAGCTAATCGGTGATGGCATGGTGACCGCGAAAGAAAAGTCCATCCTTGGTCGCTGCACCGAGCAGGTGTACCTGCCCTACATCCGCAACGGTTATAAAGGCACACCGCCTACGCTGCAGGACTTTTACCGTCTGCTCCAGATGCAACCGGAACCCGAAGCACAGGGACTGGCGCTTTCGTCCGAGTTATTTATTACCGGCACACTGAACACCTTTGCCCGGCACACCAATGTGGACACACAGGCGCGGATTATTGCCTACGACATCCGCGAACTGGGTGAGCAGCTTATGCCGCTGGGAATGCTGGTGACGCTGGATGCGATTTACAACCGCGTGATTCAGAACTGGAAAAAGGGGCGCAGAACGTGGATTTTCTGCGATGAGTTTTACATTTTGTTCCGCTATGAGTACAGCGCCAATTTCTTCTACAAGCTGTGGAAACGCATCCGCAAATACAACGGACTTGTGACCGGGCTGACGCAGAACGTGGACGAACTGCTGCGCTCCGACACCGCCCGCCTGATGCTGGCGAACTCGGAGTTTCTCGTGATGCTGAACCAGAGCGCCACCGACCGCGCGGAACTGGCGAAGCTGCTGAACATCTCCGACAACCAGCTGGGCTACGTCACCAACGTCCCCGCAGGCTGCGGGCTGATTCGCTGTGCGGGCAACATCGTGCCTTTCACAAATTCCTTCCCGAAGGACACAAAGCTCTATAAATTGATGTCGACCAACCCGTCCGAGAAAAAGGAGTAAAGCCATGCAATATAAAAATAAAGGACCGCCGAAGCGATCCTCTATTGTGCGACAAGCTGGAATTTATAAAACTACATAATTCTTTCAAATGAAATTGACCGGCTAGAGAAATGCAACATCTCTTGATAAATTGGAATGTTTTTTGTTTTCGCTATATCTATTATGGCTTTCCTATGTTCACTTGGCATTTTTGCCCCGATATAAACCCCTGTGGATTTTGGCAGTTGAATATTACTTGGCTCAAGATTTTCCTCCATTCCAAAACAAATTCGCCATTCCTTTTCATATGACCATACGTTCGTTTTGCATAATACAGAATATAAACCTGGGTAATCTAAGGCTAAAGCACTAATCGGTATCTGCCTTTCATTTTCACTAATATACTTTACCGGAAAGAAACGTTTCTTAATCAAATCACTATTATAAATTTCTTGACCATTATACTCTATACAAAATCCTTTATGATCATTTGAATAATGGCTCCACATCAATACAGATGTATTTGTTTCACTCAAACACGCAACCTTAAATGTGTACTGTGTTCTTTCTGTTAACACCTGACTAAATATTTTAAATAATGCCTCCAATTTTTCCTGTTCTTCCGGACTAACAATACTTTTATACGTGTCATAAATACCTTTATATACACCATTGCTTTTATCATCTATTGTCATCTGCTCTGTAGCAGTGCGCAATATATCATCTAGTTCCTTTAACGAGATATCTTTTTCAATTGATACACTGTCAAAAGGATCATTAAAATTTGCAGGATTCGTTGCCCAGATGGTATCATTTCGGAAATTTGTTAATGAGAACTCTGAAGAAGTCCGATATTTATATACTCTATTAGGAATATTTTTTTCTAAGATTTTAAATGCCAGTTCAACATTTGTTTTCTTTCGATTTGGAATCAATACATCTAGGTACTCTCCATGTTTTGATGGATCTTTTAGACAGTATGGTACCGAAATTACTCTTTCATCAATAGGAAAAAGAGCATCAAAAAAACTATTTTTCCAGCACATATTCTCTCCTTCCAATCGTTACAAATGCCAATCTTATTTTACAAATTTCGATTTATATACCTGTTTTAATGCTGCCAAATATTGTTTTCCAAATCGCGCAGCCGTCCCTTATAGTCATCTATCAGAGCCTGAACATTTTCCCCCTGCGGGAAGGTCACTAGATAGCCGTCCCCGGCCTCATGAAAACCGATGATCCCCGCAAGCCCTGCCATCTCGGCTACCTTGAGCAGCGTGTGGTAATCGTATTCCGCCGCACTGAGATACAAATTCATCATAACACCCCGCAGTCCTTGAACATATCTGTATTATACATCGTCTGTTTTTCCTTTGCAAACCGATTCCGAGAAAGGACACCCTATGTTGAAATTCTACCGCATCCTGCTTTTACCCCTTACCACTGTTTTTCTTGCAAGTGCCGCAGGTGTTGCCCGCTATGCCGCCGACTCCTGTACGCAAAGCCGAATGTATCGGCAGCTTGCCGCGCTGACAGAGGATTTCCCCGATGACGCCACGTCAACGAGGAATAATCTTTTGCCGCAGTATCAGGCGCTGTACGCGCAAAACAGCGACCTTGCCGGGTGGATACAGATTGACGGAACCAACATCAACTACCCGGTCATGCAGTCAAAGCATGACCCCGACTTTTACCTAAAGCACAACTTTGAAAAAGCCGACTCCCCGCACGGCTGCCCATATGTGCAGACAAACTGCAACCTGCAAACGCCATCCGACAACATCCTTGTGTACGGACACAACATGAAGGACGGCACCATGTTCTCGGATTTACTGCAATACAAGCGCGAATCCTTTTGGCAGCAGCACAGAATTATTCAATTTGATACCCTGACGGCACAGGCAGAGTATACTGTGATGGCGGTATTTCAGGGCGAAGCGGAGGACCTGTTTGCCTATTATCAATTTGCCAATGCCGAAACACCGCAGGAGTTTGCTGCCTATGTGGACGCCTGTAAGGGCGTCGCCCTGTATGAAACCGGCGTGTCGGCTGCTTATGGTGACAAGCTGATCACGCTTTCCACCTGCGACGATTCCGGCAAAAACAGCAGGGTAGTCGTTGTGGCAAAGCGTATAACCGAACCGAGGTGAGAGTATGAAAAAGCCAAAAGAGAACAAACGAAAACCCCGCGACCGTACCCCCAAAAGTACGGCGGGGACGATACCGAAAGCCGCCCTAAAAGCGGTGTGGCTAAAAACGAAGGAACAAGCCCGCACCGCCGCGCGGGAAAATGACACCGAATCCCGACAGCAGGAACCGACAGACCTTGCAGGTTCGGCAGCGGAACAGTCGGCAGCTTTTGTGTGGCATCAGGGGCGTAAATTCGCAGAAACCCAAGCCCGACAGCACCGCCAAAAGGAGGCTGTTGCCCGCGCCCACGCCGCCGGTGAGCGCGGTGTCAGCCCGAAACAGACCGAGTACGGCACGCTGCCCGATGCGGCGCAACGCCCGCGCCGTGGGGCAGATTTGCCCCGACAGCGGGCGAAAGAAAAAGCCATCACCGCCAAAACCGCGCCGCGCGACATTTGCGGCGTGACACAAGGTCAGCGCCAACTGCGAACCGCCGCAAATGAAACTGTGCGCAGTGTGACGACCCAAGCGCAGATGCAGACCCATACGCAAAAAATACGATTTGCCGCGCAAAAGGTTGCGAGCGGCACAGGCAGAACAACGGTGGCGGTATGCTCGGCTATCCGGCATTTTCTCGCCAGCTTGCACAGCCTAGTTGTGGCCATCGCCACAGGCATCAGTGTGGCGCTTAGTATTATTATCGTAATCAGCCTTGTGGCATTTGTCTCCGGTTCGGCTTACGGCATCTTTTTTGCCGCCGATGCCCCCAACGCAGCGTCCGTAACCGTGCGCGAAGCCGTAGAAACCCTGACGGAAGAATACCGCGACAGACTGGAAGAAATCTCCGACACGGTACAGCACGACCGCCAAGACATTAACGCCAACGATGATGTATACTACATCCGCTGGCAAGATGTCTTGGCGGTCTTTTCTTCGTATGTATCAGGAAATGAACAAGGCGCACCTGTTGCGGCGCTGACAGAGGAACAGGTGGATAAACTGCGGGAAACTATGTGGGCAATGAACGCAGTGGACTACGCTACCCGTGCGGAAACCGCTGTTATAGAAACTACTGACGAGGATGGCAATCCTACCACCACGGAGATAACCGAAACCGTCCTCGTAATCGAACTGACCCACAAAACACCCGACGAGATGGCGGCAGATTATCATTTCACCACCCGCCAGAACTCCTATCTGCAACTCCTGCAAGACCCGCAGTATGAGGAACTGTGGACAGAATTGCTCGGCGGTTTTGCACAGGGCGGTGGAGAACTTATGAACCCGGACAGCACTCGCACCCCCACAGGCACCCTGCAGTGGCCGCTGCCGGTTGCGGGTACGATTACCTCGCAGTTCGGTCACCGTGTAGACCCAATCACTGGAGAGGTCAGTTCCCACACTGGCACCGACATTGCCTGTGCCGAGGGCACACCCATCCTTGCCGCCGCAGATGGCACCGTCACTGTTGCCAACAGTCTTGACAGCTGGGGCGGCAGTTACGGCTACTACATCCAAATCGACCACGGCGGCGGACTGGAAACACTATATGCACACTGCTCCAGCATTTGTGTCACCACCGACCAACAAGTGCAGGCCGGGCAGGTCATCGGTTATGTCGGCCACACTGGGCGAGCCACAGGCAGCCATTTGCACTTAGAGGTACATGTAAACGGAAGCAGGACAGACGCAATGAGGTATTTCGGAATGTAAATTGTAAGAAAAAAGAAATTAAATTATAGCAGTAAGACTTTGAAAATCGCCATTTGAAAAGCATCCACACAACGCCGCTATAATGCCAAGTAGAATGATTCGGCGATGCTGCTACTGCTTTGCTTATTGCTGCTCGGAAAAATAGAGTCCCAGGTTTTCCTCGATGCGCTGGACGGCGGTGTCCAGGTCGATCTCGTTGCCATAGTAGTCAAACGCAGCCTCATGCGTTACATCATAAATCGTGGCAGAGCTGACGGACGGCGCGCCCAGCTCTTCGATCAGGGAATCCCAATCGCAGGTCAGCGGGTCGGCGGCGTAGGTCTGCTCCCCGTCCGCGATGGTCTGCGCCAGATAGGCGTTTTCCACATCCCGCTGTACCGAGAAGCCCTTGTAGAGGGAATTCAACTGCACAACGGGGTCTGTCAGCATGATTTGGACAAAAGCTTTTGCCAGTGTGGGGTTGGCGGCGTTAGCCGGGATGGAAACGATCTCTTTGGCCTCAAAGCCGCTGCCGGGCAGCGGCCGGATGGCAACGGCGGGGTAGCTCCAAAACAGCTTCAGCGCGTCGGAACGGCTGCTTACAACGCCGGTACCGCAGGGGTAACTCCCCTCGGCCACCTTGATCAGGCTCATGGCAAACTCCGACTGGGCCACGCTCTGTCCGTTGCCGCTGGCCATCACATACTCGTTGGTTTGGGCGGTGATCTGCTGGCCATCGATCATCTCTCTGGTGGATTGCAGGAATGCGCGCAGCGCGTCCTCGTCAATGCGCTTCTCCTCCGGGAAGAGCCCGGCGCTGGAGGCAATATAGAAGGAATCAAAAATATCCTCGTAGGAGGTGTTAAAAATCAGGCTTTGCTCCTGATAGAGCGCGGCCAGCGACGCCAGCGAGGCGTAGTCATCCACGTTGATCTCGCTGCTGCCGCTTACAAAAACCGGCACGCGGAACACCGACGGATAGGCGTAGGGCCTGCCGTCCAGCGAGTAGGCGGTCAGGATGTTTTCATAGTATCCGTCCATCGAAACAACACCATCCAGCGACGCCAGCACACCTTTCTCCATCAGCGAACGGATGGGCAGGCCGTCCAGAAAAAGCACGTCGGGCGCTTCACCGGCCAGCAGACGGGTGTTTAGATTCTTGATGATATCCTCGTCGGAAAGGGCCTGGCTGGTGGCATCGCGGCCAAATTCCAACTGAACGTCACAATCCGGGTACTGGTTGGCAAAGACCGCGGCGGCGCTGCGGATGACATCGCTGTCCTCCAGCGCCCAAATATACAGGCTTTGCGCTGCCTGTGTGGGCAGGGTGGCGTCCAACCGGATCAGGACAGTCAGCGGCGCGCCGTTCTGCAGGCAGGACACCAGGAAGGCGGCATCCCCCAGCGGGAGAATCTCATAGTCGGTGGTCTGCGGTGCGGCGTAGACAAAGCCTTTTTCCTGCACCATGGCCTGCTTGACCGAGGAACCAAAGCCCGCCTGAAAAACTCCGTCCATGGTGAGGAAAACGATCTGCTGGTTCTCGCCGTCCACCGCATAGGCGGCCACCTCCTGTGCCTCAGGAACAATCGCAAAGGAATCGGCCTTTTCACCGGAAGGAAGCGCATAGACATCCATCGTTCCGGCATTCCGGTTGCGCAGATACAGCCGGTTGCCCGATACCGCAAAGGTATAATCCACAACGCTGGGACGGATCGTGGCGGAAATATCCCCGCTCTGCCCGTCCACAATCTGCAGAACACAGCTTCCTGCGCCGTCCGCCAGGCAGACGACCGCATACCCCGGAGCGGCGGCAAAGTCGGTGATGGAGGGCGCGGTGCCGCCGGCAGGCGGCGTATCCGTCAACACTGTGCGGACGCTTCCCTGCGAATCGACGCGGTAGAGCGTCAACGCGCCGCCGGTCTCGGCGGCGGCCACCCACCACCGGCCGCGCCCGCCGTAACAGGCGGTCAGCGTTTCCACCTGCGTTTTGTCCAGCCCGTCCAGAAAGGCTTGTACGGTGGAGGGATCGATGGTTTCCCAGCCATCCCCCGTCCAGGAAAACGCCGCTGCGGTGTTTTGGGCGTCATTATACAGCGATAACGTGGGAACGCCGTCCAGCATCTGTAGCTTGGCGGGAGCGAAGCCGCTGTCCACCGCGGGGGTGACCTCCGTCTGGGTGTATTTTCCCGTGGCGTACTTCGTTTGGGAGGCCGTTCCCGGCTCCTCGGTTGAAGGAGCGGCGGAACACCCTGCCAGCGCCAGCAGCAAAGCCATGAGGGCGGCCAGCGGCGCAAGCCGTGATCGAATTCGGTTCATACAAATTCCTCCTGACGGGGCGGCGGCGCAGGCGGCCGCTGCCCTGGCAATTTTGGTAATACCACTGTACCACACAAAACCTGAAAAAATCCTGAATGCGCCTGCGGCTCTTTCCGGCCTTGGTTGCGCTCCGGGAGAATTTGTGCTATAAATTAAATAATCTGCCGCTTTTGATACGGCCTGCGAGATATGCCCCGGGAGGTAGAATACATGAACTTGCTAGTGATCGAAGATGACCGGAAACTGAACCGGATGCTGTGCGAAATCCTTGAAAAAGAGGGCTACACGGTGAAAGCCTGCACCGACGGGGAGGAAGGCGCTTACTATCTGCAGCAGAACGCCTACGACCTGGCGCTGGTGGACTGGATGCTCCCCGGCGAAAGCGGGCCGGACATCCTGCGGGAAAGCCGCCGCAAGGGAATCATGACGCCGGTGGTGATGCTGACGGCGCTGACCGCCGTGGAAAACAAGGTGACCTGCCTGGATGCCGGCGCCGACGACTATCTGGGTAAACCCTTTGACAGCCGGGAGCTGTTGGCCCGTGTCCGGGCCAACCTGCGGCGGCAGGCCCCCATCGAGGAGCTGGTGGTGCTGCGGTACGGGGATCTGGTGTACGACACCAAGGCGCTGCTGCTGGCCTGTGGCCGGGAGGAGATCGCGGTCTCCAAAAAGCTGGGCCTTATGATTGAACTGTTTATGAAAAGCAAGGGTCAGGCGCTGGCACGAGCCACCCTGTTTGCCCGCGTATGGGGCGCGGACGCCGACGTGGAGGAGGCCATTCTGGACAATTACATCGGCTTTTTCCGCCGGCGGCTGGCCCAGATCCACTCCAAGATGAGCTTGCGGACCGTTCGAGGTGTTGGGTATGCCCTTGTGGAAGAAAAAGAAGGCCGCTGAACCGGCCGCGCCGTTGGACGTTCTGCGGTGGAAGATCGTAGCGGTGAACATCCTGTTTGCCGCCATGGTGGTGGCTACCCTCTGTTTCGTGGCCGCCCGGCAGGGAAAGAACGCCCTGGAGGAGAAGCATAGGCTGGCCTTCGCCTCCCTCTGTTCCGCCCTGGAACAGCCGATCCTGGAGACACAGACCATCGACCATAAGGCAATCTACAGCAGCGCGGTGGAAAACCGCCTGGTGCCCGCCTTATTCGAGAAGGGAGCCCCCATCGAGAATCCCTACCTGCAGGGCGATGATGCCGCACCGCTGCTCACTCTCAGCGAACCAATGCTGGAAGAGGCGCGGCAAAGCGTGGATGGGCAGAACGGCCTGTGGGCCAAAACGGTTGTCCGGCAGGCATACACCCTGCGGGACGAGAGTGCCCTCTGGTTTGCGGAATACTGTGCAATCCCCACGGCCAGTGGGAATTGGATCGAGATGTACCTGTTTCAGGATGCCGCGACCTTCCGGCAGGAATGGGGCAGGATGCAACTGTTGTACGTAGCGGTGGCGGCGGGCGGCGTGCTGGCTTTGGGGGCGCTGGCCTTTGCGCTGACCGGCTGGGCTATGCATCCCGCGCGCAGGGGCGAGCGGATGGAGCGGGAGTTTTTGGCGGCGGCCAGCCACGAGTTGAAAAGCCCGCTGGCAGTGATCATCACCAGCGCCGAACTGCTGCCTTCCGGCGGCGAGGAGGCAAAATACCGCGCCAACATTCTGTCAGAAGCGCACCGGATGGCGCAGCTGGTGCAGGAGCTTCTATCCCTTTCCCGTCTGGAGACCGCTGCCCGTCAGATCATGCCGGCAAAGCTGGACACCGAGGCCTTTCTCTGGGAAGTTTACGAGACATGGCAGCCGGTGGCGGCAAAGGCCGGTGACCGGCTGACCCTCCGCCTGCCGGACGGCGCGCTGCCGCCCATTCGGGCAGACGAGGACGCGCTGAAGCAGGTGATGGCCATTCTGTTGTCCAACGCCGTTCAGCACACCCCCAGCGGTACGCAGATCGAACTTTCCGCCGTGGCGGCGGGGCGAACGGTCTGCCTGTCGGTGGCCGATACGGGGCCGGGCATTGCGGATAAGGAACGAGCTTTCCAAAAGTTTTATCGCGCAGACCCGCAAACCGGCGATGCCAGCCTGGGTCTGGGCCTGAGCATCGCGCAGAAGCTTGTGGCGCTGCATCACGGCAGCATCACGATCCGGGATACGCCGGGCGGCGGCGCTACGCTGCAGGTCACGATCCCACAGGCGTGATATTGGCAGAATCCACAACCGTTTGTCGCATCATTGTAAAAAGTGCTGTGAGAGCCTTTTGGTTTTCTCACAGCACTTTTTGTGTACATACCGAACAAGAAATCACTCGTCGGCATCGTCGATTTTCGATGAAAGAAACGCGCGTTTTCGCTCGAATGAGCACTTTGATATGAAATCCGTGCTATAACAAGGGCAATTTACGGAATAGGATGTGAATCGCCAATATGCAGATAGTAGAATTAGAAATGGTTCCTCTTTCTCTTCGACCGGTATTGCAGCGACTTTATGATATGAAAACTACGCAGTCTGCTCTGCGTGAAGGAGTACTGTTTTCCACCAAGAGAAACAACTACTACTATGATACAGGCACCGGAAAGGTAATTGTGTTGGACGATGATACCAGCTACATTTTCCGCGTATTGTTTGACCCCACGTTGAGCGCCGAAACATTTTTGATATCACTGACAAAAGTCGATCCTAATGCAGTGAAAAACCTCCTACAGACAATTGACGCAGAGCGCTTGTTCCAGCGACCGCCGCTTTTGAGCATGGGAAAAGAAATTGCGGCGGGTGTAACCGATACGGAGCAGAAAGTTGAACAAATCATTCTTGAAGTGACGGAGCAATGTAATTTCCGCTGCAAATACTGCGTCTACTCAGAGGATTTCTCAGGGAACCGTGATTTTGGGAATCGGCGGATGCCGACAGAAATTGCCTTTAAGGCAATTGATTGGGCGTTGGAAAACAGCGGCGCTAAACTGGCAATTACTTTCTACGGCGGCGAGCCGTTGCTCAACTTTAAGCTGATGAAAGCTGTGATTGAGAGGTCTCAGGCCAAGAGAGGGAACAAAGAGATTGTTTATAGCTTTACTTCCAATATGTCGCTCATGACACGCGAAATCGCCACCTATCTGGCTCAAGTTCCGAACTTATATATTATGGCCAGTATCGACGGCCCACGCACTGTCCACGACGCATATCGTGTGTACGCAAATGATGCCCCCACGTTTGAAGACAGCATTGGCGGTCTTCGAATTTTGGCGGATGCCTACGCAGGTTCCCACATGCCGGTTAATATAAACGCTGTGTTGACACCTCCATTTGGATTTGAAAAGTTGGAGCAGGTAAATGCATACTTCGAATCGCTGGACTGGCTTCCGGCAACCTGCCATGTAAATATTACTTATCCATCGTATGGAACTTGTCCTGGCTTGGATGAGTATTACGACAAAATCACCGGCAATCCCAAGTATGCTCTTCATGGTATGTGCAACCCCCTTATGATATGGCAACAGCGCAAGGCAGAAACCGACGGGCTTGACGCCTACAAAGCCAGAAACATATATTACCATTCGATCTTTGACGACTTGGTTAAAATCAACAATCGCATTATCGTTGATGAACCTACACTGCGCCGGGGATTAAATGGATGTGTACCTGTTTGATGAACCTTTTTCGGCGTTAGATGCTATTTCAGAGCAGCACATTATTAAGCGGCTTAACTTGAAAACAAAAATGTCTATTACCATTTTTATAACACATCGATACTCCAGCCTTCGATTGGCGGATTTCATTCTGGTATTAAAAGATGGCGAATTAGTCGAATCCGGTTCCCATCAGGAACTGCAGAAAGCTGGGAAGTATTATTCAGAATTAATCAAAGCGCAGATCGAACCAATCGACCATTTGGCGCAATTGGATGAGACCTAAAAGCTGTTTTGGCAGAAAGGTATTCAGGTTTTTTTCAGGTTCCCTGTGCTACAGTGTAGGCAGGGAGGTGAAGGCGATGAAACGGCCAAAGGTCACTGGCCTGCGCCGGAGGGAGAGCTGGCAGGCACTGCCTTTTCTGCTGCCCAGCCTGTTGGGGCTGTGCCTGTTCTATCTGTTCCCACTGGCCGAAACGGTTCGGGCCAGCTTTATGGACCCGCTGCGCAGCCGGGCCGTCGGGTGGGGGAACTACCGGGCGCTCTTTCAAAATACTGCGTTCCGTCTGGCTGTCCGCAACACCTGCCGCTTTCTCTGCATCTGCATCCCGGCGCTGCTGGCCGTCAGCCTGCTCTGTGCGGTGCTGCTTGGCGCGGCAAAACGGCGGGCGGTCTTTTTCAAAAGCGTCCTCCTGCTCCCCTATGCGATCCCTGTTGCCAGCATCGTTGTGTTATGGAGGGCGCTTTTCTCCGGCAAGGGGCTGGTCAACGGCTTGCTGGTGGGGCTGGGGTGCCGGCCCGTGGACTTTATGGGCAGCAGCGCGGCCTTTTGGGTGCTGATTTTCACCTACCTTTGGCGAAACAACGGGTACGATATGCTGCTGTGGCTGGCGGGTCTGGAGACCATCCCCCGGCCCTTGTATGAAGCGGCAGCGGTGGATGGAGCCACCCCTTTTCAGACCTTTGTCTTTATCACGCTGCCCAATCTGCTGCCAACGGTGGTGCTGACCACCATACTGAGCCTGGTCAACTCCTTTAAGGTCTTTCGGGAGGCCTACTTGGTGGCAGGCAACTACCCGCAGGAAAGCATATATCTGCTGCAGCACCTCTTCAACAACTGGTTCCTGTCGCTGGACATCGGCAAGCTGTCTGCCGCCGCCGTGCTGCTGGCGCTGGGGCTTGGCTGCGTCGTGTATCTACTGTATCACTTTTGGGGTGGTGGGCAGGAATGAGAAAAAAGGAGCCTCTTTTGCCGGTGCTGATACTTGGCCTGCTGGCCTTCACCGTCCTTTGGCCGCTGTGGTTTACCGTCGGCGGTGCGCTGATGGCGTCGGACGAATTGACAGCCGCCCTGGGGCCGGCCCTGTTGGACACAGCAGACGGCGGGTATGCGGTGTGGACGATCCTGCCTTCCTGGCCGACGCTCCAACCGCTGGCGGAGCTGCTGCTGGACACCCCGCAGTTTTTTTCGGCCTTCTGGAACACCTGCCTGCTGGCCTTTGCACAGATCGCCGGTCAGCTGGTGGTCGCCGCCCCCGCATCGTGGGCGTTTGCCAAGCTGCGCTTTGCGGGCAGGCGTTTCCTGCTGCTCGGGTACATTGCGCTGATGGTGCTGCCCTTTCAGGTACTGATGGTACCCAACTACCTGATCGCCACACGCCTTGGAATCTACGATACGCCGCTGTCCGTCATCCTGCCAGGGGTGTTTTCGGCGTTCCCGGTTTTTATCATGACCCGCAGCTTTCAGGATGTTCCCAATGAACTCCTCGAGGCGGCCAAGCTGGACGGCGCAACGGCCTGGCAGATCTTTTGGAAGATCGGCGTTCCGCTGGGATATGCCGGAATCTTTGCCGCCTTGGTGCTGAATTTTATCGAAGGGTGGAACGCGGTGGAGCAGCCGCTGCTCTTTCTGAAATCCCAATCCAACTGGCCGCTTTCCATGTATATGAACGATATTGTGACAGACAACCTGGGGATCGCCATGGCGGCCAGCCTGCTCTCGCTGATTCCGGCGATGCTGGTGTTCCTGTATGGGCAAACCTATCTGGAACTGGGCATCCAGGCCGGAGGCATCAAGGCATAAGGAAGGAGACATTTTCTGTGAAAATCGTCAGGGATTCTGCCGTTCGTCAGGAACCGGGGCAGCCGCAGGCCGTATCGCCGGAGGAAAACAGGTTTTCGATTCGCCCCCGGCAGATCGCGCTTTTCTTTTTGTGGATGCTGGCTTTTACGCTGCTTGCCCGCGGAACATCCGGCGCGCTGCTGCCAGAGGTGCAGCTCTCCACGCCGGCGCCCAATACCATCACCCAGAGCCTAACGGCGACAGGAACCATTCAGTGGGCGGCGGGCAGCCTGTTCTATCTGCCCGAAGGGCTGCTGGTGGAGGCGGTTTTTGTCTCGGAGGGGGAGGCTGTACAGGAAGGAGACAAAATAGCGGCCCTCCGCAGGGAGGATGTGGAACAGAAGCTGCGGAGCCTTCAGGCAGAACTTGCGCAGAAACAGACGGAATATGCCCGGCTTACCAAACCGGTGGCGGCGGACAGCTATGATCTGGAAAAAGCCCAGCAGGCCCTGCAGGCTGCCTACCAGGCAGCGGAGAACAGCGCGGCAGCCTGGGCGGAGAAACAAGCGAACGCCGGCAGCGAGCGGGATGCCCTGCAGCGCGAACTGAACGAACGGCAGGAAAAGGCCGCCCAATATGCCCGCGAGATCGCAGAGAAGCAGGCACAGCGGGAGTTGCTGCAGCAGGAAGAATCGCCGGACGAGGAAACCATCAGCCGGATCGAAGCGGAGCTGACGCAGCTTACGGCAGAGGAAACGCAAAACCGGGAGGCACTGGCCGAAGCGGAAGCCCGGCTCAACGAGGCGGACGCAGCGCTGGAAAGCGTCCAAAGCCAACGGGAAGAAGCGGCTCGCACGGCTGCGCAGGCCGCCGAACAGGCGGAGCAGGCCCGAAACGACGCCCGGCACGCCTACGAGAAAAGCGTGGAAGCCGCCAGTGAAACAGCCGCCGCCAATGCGGCCAGTGCCACGGTTCTGGCGGAACAGATCCGGGAAATGGAAAGTAGCGTGGAGACGCTGAAAAAATTGGACGAGCAGGAGGGCGTCTTCTGTGCGCCGCAGACGGGTACCGTGGAATCTCTGCAGCTTATGCAGGGGCAGACCAGCGGCCAGGTGGGCGGGAGCATTTCCGACCCCGAAAGAGGGTATCAGATCCGATTTGCGCTGGAGGCCGAGGACGCGGTGCAGGATACCGCCGGCGTTACGGTGACGGTCATGCAGGGAGCAAAGTCCGAAAGCGTGAAAATCAATTCGTCCGTTTCTCAGCAGGATGGAGGCGTGGTGCTTTCCGCTGCGCTGACCGGGTCGGATTGGCAGGTGGGAAAAGCGGAACTCACAATCCGGCTTTCCGAGACGGAATATGACTGCTGCCTGCCGGTCAGCGCCCTTCACAGTGATAACGGCGGGGATTTCGTCTATTCGGTGGAGGAGCGCAACACTATTTTGGGGCTGCAAAACATCGTGCGCAAGGTTTATGTGGAGGTCGTGGAGCGCAACAACGAGCTGGCGGCCCTGCGGAATTATACGACCGGTGCGCCGGTGGTGGCCGCCACAACGAAGAGCTTGCAGGAGGGCGCACGTGTGCGTACAGCGGGATGAAGATTCGAAAGGCGGTGCTGCTTTTGGCATGCGCGGTTTCCTGGGGGATCGCTGTTTGGTTTGCGGGGAGGCTGTGGGCAGCCTATCCGCTGGTTTCGGTGCGCTCCGACGTGCCGGTCACGGGGCGGCAGCTGGAAGCGCTGCGGTCTGCTTTGCGGCAGGAGGATGGGGCGAGCGCGCTTGTTCCCGCTTTTTGGAGCCAGGCAGAGGGATCGGCGGAAAGCCGCTGGGAAACCTGCGGGATCACTGCCATTCTATATTGCGGCGAGTATGACGCGGTGTATCCTGCCGTGCTTCTGGAGGGGCGGTTCCCCGCTGCGCAGGAGAATGGCAAATGCGCGGTCTCAACCGCTGCCGCGTGGCAGCTCTGGGGCAGCGAGGACGTGCTGGGGCAGGAATTGGAGATAGAAGGAGACATCTACCGCGTGTGCGGGCTCTTTCGCAGCAGCGCCAGCCTGGCCCTGTGCGGGGAAAGCCTTGATCATGGCTTTTCCAACATCGAGTTTTGGGGCGGCTACGCTGCGCCGCCGGTGGAGACGGTGCAGCAGCTTTTGCGTGCGGCGGGGATCGCACAGCAGGTGACCCTCTATTTCCCTTTCCCCTGGATAGCCGCCCTGACGGCCTATGCCCTCTGCCCGGCGGGGCTGGTGCTGCGGGCCGCCGCCCGCACCCTGGGCGGCCGGGTGCGCAGGGGGTGCCCAAAGGAAACGTGCTGGTTTGTTTTGGGCGGCGCTTTTCTGCTTGCGCTCGTCCTGCCCGCCCTGCTACGGTTGCTCCCGCCCTGGATCACCCCCGCCCGGTGGAGCGACTTTTCCTACTGGGGCGGCTTGCTGCCCGCAGTGGGCAAAGCCATAGAAACCGGCTTTTCCCTGAACCCCTGTGCCAAGGATGTCCTCGCCAAATGGAACACGCTGGGGCTTCTCATTGCCGCAACGCTCGCCAATGCTGCGGCCGGAAAGCTGATGCTCAGCAGGCAGCAAAAAAACTCCACAAATTTATGAAACCAATCCACCTTATCTTACGGATAATATTTGTAAGATAAGGTGGATTTTTATGATAATCGCAGTTTGTGACCCGAAAGGGATTGCTATCGAAGCGATAAAGACGATATTGTACCATGATAAAGGACTTTCAGACCGTATCAGTCGTATTTATGAGTTTTGGAATATGGAACAGTTGCTGGATGCCAGCAGAGATAGTTCTTTCGACTGCATTGTTTTTCCCAATTACTGCAATTCCCACAATAGTGTAGTGTGCAGTTTATCCTGCGGATATAATCGGTTCCCGCTTGTTGAACATGATCCGAGGTACACTCTCATTGTACGGGATATTCTCTATTGGGAAACGGCACGTTCCCTTTGGACGCAGTACTTGAAGGCAATTCCTGGCAAGGAGGAAAAAGTAAAGAGAGCCATCAGAGGGATACTGGCGGACTACGAAAAGGAAGAACGTGACATCATCTATTTGGAAAGCAAAAACCATTGTGTCCTTGTCCATTTGGATGGCATACGCCAAACGCCGGAAGGCTCTCCGTCGTTCTATGCTACATTGGACGAAGCGGAACATGAATTTGCTTCATCTGCATTCTTACGAATCCATAAAAGTTACCTTATAAACGGCGATCATATTCTACAAATGTCTAATTACAAGGTCCTTCTGGATACAGGAATGACATTGAAAGGATCAAGGAAATATTTCAGCAAGGCAAAATTGGAATTTTACCGAGGCCGTTAACTATATGGCAAAGCATAAGTATTCGAACTTCAAGAGGCTATAAAACCACGAACTAGAAAAATAAAGTACATTGTATAGAAAGCCATAAAACGCACAAATGCCCATCGGTTCAAAAGCCGATGGGCATTTGCGCGTTTTATGAGAAAAAATGAGCACCTAGAGCGAGGGAGTATTCTTATCATCGTTACTGTCACGCATCTTTTCAAGAATATTTTTAAGTAGTGGCGGAATAGGAGCACCCATCTTTTCGGCATTTTCGAGGATACTGCCTAATTCGGATACAATATACCAAAACAGAACGATTGGCGTAAGCAGCATATCATAACTAAAAGGAAGCGTAAGTCCGGAAATATGATTTAATGTCAATCCAAGCAGGATATCTGTCAACACACTGACAAAAATCATTATAATGCTTCCACCTTTATGCCACAATCCCTGCCTTGCTTTGTGGGAACTCCAAACACCATTTTTTATAGCAAGAACGGTACCTGTTACCCAATCCAGCATCATGCAGACGGCATAGAGAACAACAAGCCAACCAAGCCATCCATGCAATGCGGCCCATAGGCCGATTGCGCCGATGCCAGCGGCCTTTTCAACGGAATCTGTTTGCATATCCTTCGGATTCTCCTTTTATAAGATTTATTATCAAAAGAGAGCAAATTCCGCAAAATGTAAACTCAATTTACATTTTGCAGGATTTGCTCTCTTTACTTTTTGAGCGGCCGCTCAAAAAGCAAAAAAGGAGAATCACAAATGGCATACGAATTTAACCACTACTATGAACTGCAGAATGTGGCAACAGGTAAGTATGTGAATGTTCTGGGCAACCACGAAGATGGTACTGTAAAAAATGGTGAAGCAGTCAACCTGTTTAACCGCACCAACAATCCCGATCAGCGCTGGGCGCTGGAAAATTACGGCGGTAATGGCAATGTCCGAATCGTTTTGCAGCGTGGTGAAGGCTGGTACGCGTTGAATTACAACACGCGCAATGCCAACTGCATTGTTTGGCACTTGAACACGGCAGACGATATCGACACGGTTATAACTGCGGTACAGGTAGAGGGTCTGACTGATACCTACTATCTTAAACTGCGGGATCGGGATACCTATTTGACAGCGGACGGTACAGCGCTGAAATGGACGGCCTACACGGGCGAGAAAGAACAGATGTTTACAATTCTTGAACCCGGAACCGGCAGCGATGGTAGCGATAGTGACGCTGGCTCTGACACGTCTGACTCAAAGTTGGTTACCAAATTTATCCCGGCCTACAAGGATAACTATACTAAAAATCGCAAAGCGCAGGGCGGCACTATTTCCGAAATCACGATTCACCATTGTGCCAGTATTCTGACGATTGAGGCGTTGGGCGCACTTTGGCAGCGCGAAGGTCGAAAAGGATCGTCCCACTACGGTGTTTCTGAAACGAATATCGGACAGTATGTCCATGAAAGTGATGTGGCATGGACGAACGGCAACTGGGAAGCAAACTGCCGCGCAGTAACAATTGAGACATCTAATAGTGGTGGCGCACCGGAGTGGCCTGTTTCGGATACGACGTTCCAGACGCTGGTTACACTGGTTGCGGATATTGCCCGCCGCAATGACCTCGGAAAATTGGTTAAGGGTAAAAATCTGACCTGGCACAGTATGTACGCTGCTACAGCATGCCCCGGCCCCTATCTTTCCGGAAAGCTGCAGGAACTGGTAGATAAAGCGAACACGATAAATGGTTTCTGATTTTTTTGATTTTAGGGTTTACAAAATTGGTGCAGTAATCTCTTTACTTAGTGAACGTTCACAAAAGCACCTGACGAGGTGCAAGGACAAAATTCAATGAAGGAGTGAAAAAATCATGGCTTACACTTTTGAGCAATCTTACTATTTTCGTCCGTATCGCGGCAACAGCAGTTTTTGGCTGAACCGCTATGGCAATGGCAGCATCGCATCTCACCAGAAGGCTACGCTGTATACGGCAGCAGGTTCTGCTGATCAGCGCCTTAAAGTTCACAAGGTCAGCGGTGGTTGCCAGCTGCTTTCTGACCTCAACAATGCGTATGGTCTGAACATTTACGGAACCAAAGCAGGGAGTGTTTGTGACTTCTATCCGGTCTCTGGCAACTTTAACGATGCTTTGATTGACCTTTTGACCGTTGACGCAGCTAATAATCTGTACCGCATCAAGATGATCAACCACAACCTGTACCTGACTCCGGCATCCAATTCGAGCGGTGCTGCTCTGACGTGGGAAAATGAATCCAATGCAGACAATCAGATTTGGCAGCTTTGCGCGTCCCAGTCCAGCGGTGGCGGCAGTACGGGTGGCAGTACCACCATTACGATGCCCGTAAATGCAAACCAGAATTATTCCGGAAATAGTTCTTGGATTATCAATTATGGCTGTGCGGTTTGCTGTGGTGTGGACTTGGCATCGTGGAAGAAAAATAAGAGTTACACCATTTCTGATTTTGCGAACTACTATGATGAGACCAATGGCTACTACTGGACTGGTCCGGATAACTTCTCTTGCAGCGATGCCATTTCTCTGGCAAGCCTGAATGAGGCACAAACGATTGAGAAGATTCGCTCTTATGTCAAGAATCATATTCCGGTTGCCTGTCATGCAGTTGGCTCCGGTAGTCGTCAGCACTGGTTCGTTGCATATGAACTGACTGGTGAAAGTGGCGGCACTTGGGCAACTGCAGGCATTAAGGTCCTTGATCCGTACAATAGCAATTCTGGCTCTACGGAGGGCCGTCGGGTCACTATTCTTGAAGCTATGCAGACTAGCCATGTGACGCTGGGCGTAGATCGTATCCGTATTCCTAACTAAAGCCTAAATACAAATAGGTAGAAAACTCCCCGCTTGTAGGTGGAACACCTAACAAGCGGGGAGTTTTTGCGTAGAAATATTTAGAGAAGCGTCATTAAATCGGCGCTTTGAACGATATTTAGTGTATAAAAGAATAGTAGGGCATATTATATGCACATTTTCTATCTCTTGCAAGTGCCATCTTGACACCAAGGCATAGTACTTAATTTGTATTGATAACCATCATCGGTGTAGAGTGTCTCGCCATCGGCTCCGGTAAAAAGCTTGTTCATTGTCTCGTCAGGCAAAAAATGAGAATCTTCATCATCAAAGTGATTAAAGTTTACACAGAACCATCGGAAATCGGTAGACAAGGTATCGTTATACGACAAGAAGCATTGGATATAAAGATTGCGCCCATCGCTAAAGCAAATATCTCCAAATTGATCTGTGCCAGGGGTACCCACCCAAGGAATTCCATCTTTTGTTAAAGTGTAATGACCACTATCTCCATCTTCCTCAACATAACTTTTATAATCTAATTTTGCATAAGGAACGTCATAAATAGAATCATAGCGTGTAAGAGTATAAGTGTCGGGGGAAACCTGCGTGTCGGAAGGAGATTCGTTTGAGTCAGACGAAGATGTAGACGATGAAATTACATCAGGAGTTGCACTCGGAGAATCCGCTGTAGAGTCGCTGATAGAAATGTCCGAACGGTTGGAAATTTCTGGAGTTGATGGAGCTTCAGAAGAATTACCCTCACTGGAAGAACTGCTCGTAGTTGCAGAAGATGATTCCTGATGCTTGCCGTCAGTGAAAATTTGAATGGAGCATGAACAAAGAGAAAGAACAAATAATGTACCAGCTAACAAATAAATCTTTTTTTTCATAGCAAGCCTCCATATAGTCGTATGAGTTGAAAAAAATTAATAGAAGATACCAAGGTGCTCTTTCAAAACTATTTATGAAAAAGCGGAAAGAAACTTTAAAGAGAATTGTTGACAGCTATGACGTGACGCCAAAATAGCGTCTCAATTTTATGATTGCGGTCTTTTTACATTTGTTTATGGCCTGTCGAGACTTATTGTCTCTTGTGGCGATTTCTTGGATGCTATATTGACGGAAGTAATGGTCATAAATGACATGATACTCTTCGGTACTTAGCGCACGTTTAAGATCAAGCAGCAAGAGATTATTATATGTATCGGATTCGCTGAATGCGGTATCAAACTGCAAAGGATCATATTCCGTTTGACTTTCAATCGAAACAGTGGGAAGCTGATGATGTTTTGCCTTAGAAAGTGCGATATAATGATGATATATTGCCTTGTTGATATAGCTAATGATAGCACCGTCCGTGCTTATAGTCAACTCATTGAGTTGTAAATTTTTGGCGAACATTAGTAAGAAACATTGGAAATCCTGCAATGCATCCTCTGATTGCAGGAAGAATGCATATTTCTTGAGCAGGGGAGAAAACTTCTCCAAAAGAGCGAGTGCCTGCTCACGGTCACCATTTTGAATATCCTGAATACAAGCGTAAAGAGATGATTTCATTTTCTTCTTCCCCTCCTGAAAGGGAAAAGAGAAAAATCATCTGCAAATGTAAACCGAAATCAAAAATATTTTTGTGTTAGGTGTCGAACGATTTAAGTAAAATAGCGCGCGCCCGATGTATACGGGTTTTAACGTTTGATTCACTCGAATTTGTGATTTGCGCGATCTCACGAATAGAGTAACCCTTCACGCGCAGGACTAAGGTTCGACGGTAAATTGAAGGCATATCGGAAAGAATGCTGACTGCGTTGTTTAGCTGTAGATTTGTCAATGCAATTTCTTCCGGCTCCTTAAAATTGTCAAAGCTGGAGGAGCGATTTTCATAGTCCGTCAGAACACCTCGTCGTCGCTCCCATTTTCGAAGAAAGTCAATCGTTCGCTCACGAGTTAGGATATATAAATAGGATTGGAGAGACTTTTCATTGTCGATTCTTAGTGAATCAATTTCCTTGAGAAGCTGGACAAAGGTCTCGTGTACTGCATCCTCCGCAAGAGAGGAATCCCGAATGATTGATGATGCGGTTCGCAGCATAAACCGATAATATTTGTGGTATATGTATTCGAATTTGTTTTTGCTTTCATCGTTATCGATTGCGGCAAGATAGAAAACCAGCACGAATTTTCCTCCCGTGAAATAATCATTTTGCTTGAAGTACACTGTAATCCGCTTGCAATCGACATTTGGTTACAGAATAAACAAAAAAATCCTCGGCTGCAGAAGCCGAGGATTCTAAGAGGTTCTTATTTTATGGTTGTGATGGGAGAATTAGCACTTCTTTTCGAAGGTGTCGCTGACGTCCTCACTGAAACCGTTCCTTGTAACAGTGGCGGTGGTTACTAGCTTATAGGTTTTGCCGGACTTAATGTTGGTTGTTCCGGAAAATGTATGTGTATGTCCGTAGTAGGTGGAAGAAGAACGAGATACCTCAGAATATACGCCAAGCCAGTTTTTTTCATAAAGAACCAGCGTACATTCAATTTTGGTTGTTCCTTCAAGACAACTAATCACACTTGCATAGCTGTTATCGTTGGCAGAGATGACAGGGGTTATGGTTGCGACGTTACGCCAACGTGCTTCAGCAGCAAAAGCAGAGGTGGCGAAAAGCGTGAAAGCTAGGATTGTGATGAGGATGGCACAAAGTTTTTTCTTCATTTCTTACTCCTTTATTTTAGTGAACCTCTTGTAGATGTATTCGTATGCGAGCACAAAAGGTTACAAGGGCAGAAAAAGTTATTCAACTTTTATCCCTTCGGAAATTTTAATAATCTCTGTCAAATCGAGATTTCCTCGGACCTGAAAAGATAGTGTTCCGCTTTCCCAGAGCAGGGTGTTGGATTTGTCATCCATAATACCCCAAATGGCTTGTATGCCATTGAAATTTACGGAGTAGTATGTTGAAAATTCACTATCCAAAGACATCTTTTGCGTGGATTCAATGGGGAGCACCAGAATATGAAACCAGTCATTGCTGGGATTCTTGAACTGGCTGTAGTAGAGACTGTTGAATTCATCAGATGATTCAATTTCAGAAAATCCTTCGGGAATATATGATGGCGTAATATGGAATGTGGAGACAGAAGATTCTTCATTAACATATATAATCGATACAAACTTATCGTGCCACTCAATAAGCGTTGTGATAACAGCCTCGCGCACAGCCTTGACGGGGAGCATGGTACATGAAAAAATGGAAATAGCAGCCGTAAGTGTGATGAAGAAACGTTTGATGTCCAAAAGACGCTTCTTCCGCTCGGCTTTACGCTTTGTGTCATGAACAAGGGCTTCCATTTTTCGCTGGAATTTTTCTGAGGGCTGGAAGTCTTCGTTCATCTCTTCTAGACTCGGCATCTGCGCAAGTTCTCGATCCTGTGCCTCGGTTACGATCATTGCGATAAGAGCGTCTGGGGAAATACGGATTTTATCATCATTCATTACCATTTTCCTCCAATCCGGTCAGAATGATTTTACGCGCTCTGTGCAGACGAACTTTTACATTTCCGGGAGAAATGTTGAGAAAATCGGCAATCTCGCTGACCTTGTAGCCCTGAACTTTTAGAAGAAGCGGTGTCTTGTATTTCTCGTCCATGGACTGAACAAGCAAAAGCATATTTTCATAGTCGATTTTATCGAGTACAATGGTTTCCACATTTACATCTGACTTTGAAAGATCGAGATCTTCGATTTCGGTATCAGATTTCTTTTGGCGGGTACACTTGCGAACCATATCAACAGCTTTGTGATGGGTCAGAACTCTTAGAAATTGCGATAGTTCCTTTTCATTGTTGGCGCGTATACTATCTATAATCCGTATTATATCCAAAAAGGTTTCATGGACAGCATCTTCTGCCAAATAAGAATCTTGCAGGACACCTTTGGCAGTATAGAACATGAGTCCACGATATTTTGTGTAGATATGTTCAAATTTACTTATCTGTTCTTCGGTATCCAGCAGAGAAATATATAGTGCAAGCATCAATATTCCTTCTATAAAATGGGTTTATTCACTAAACGGAGTTGACTGTTGGAGAAACCAAGAAATAAAGCTCATCAAAAACTGTTGCTGTTGCGGAGTACAACTGTTGAGTTGGCTTGCAAGCTCCTGAGAAAAGAAACAGGTAGAAGCGCTGGGTGCAGTGGATGGCAGTAAAGAATAAATAGGGCATTCCAGTGCGGCAGATAGTCTATATAAAAATTCGAGAGATGGACAAACTTGCCCGCGCTCAATACGGCTGATATATTGTGCAGATGTTTCGACATTTGCGGCTAGGGACTCCTGAGTCAAGTGCTTTTCTTTACGCCGACGGCGGATGTTTTGGCCGATGGAAATATAAATATCTTGCATAATAATCACCTCAAAATAAGGGTATCAGTTTCGAACGCAATATTTGAGGGCTAAATAGTGCTATAAATAGACCCGTGAGTGTTTATTATGGGCTTTTTTTATACAAAATAGGTCGTGAAAGAAACTTCATAGGGATAGAAATACAAGAAAAGAACTTGTAACCATTTCAAAACAGAAACCGTACATCTAGTAAAGAAAACAGGTCATGCGTTTATAGCAAACGCATGACCTGTTTTCTTTGGATATGAGCAGAGCAGAAAAATTTCAGAAAATTTTAGGATTGTGCGGGGGTTTTTAGCACAATCGGTAGTAGGCTGAATATAGAGCCAGCAGGAAGGAGGTGACTGAGTGATAGATACTCCGGCACGCCGCCGTGAAATCATTGAAATTTTATATTTCGCAGATGATTATGTCAAAATACGACCCTTGGCAGTGCGGTTTGGAGTATCTTACGCGACAATCCGAAATGATGTCGATGTATTATCACTGAGTTACCGCATATCGTCACAAACTGGGCCGAATGGTGGAATTAAGTTGGAAACTAAAAGAAAAAACCTTAGATTCCTTGACCCGGATGAAACGGCGGCGTTATTGAGAATTATGTATATAGTTCCAGAAGAAGAACGCGTTTACATACGGTCAATCCTTCGAGACTTGGCTCTGATCGATGATAAATAGTCATCGTCTTGCACCTTGACAACCGAATACCCAGCATAACAGGTACGTTACTTTCCCGGCAAGCCCCCGTGGGCGGTCCGGCAAACCGAAATTGCGGCGGGAAAGACCATAATGATACGCCAGCAGCCTCCCGCGTCAGAGGGGGTGACCGAGCCGGAGTTGTAAGCAGTAAGACTCCGGCGGAGTCAGTGAACGGGTGTGCCAACACCCTGCCTGTTATGTTCCCGGTGTCAGGGGTGCGGGCGGCAAATGTGGCACACATACTTAACTATCTACTTTTGCCGTTTAGGGCAAATCGTGGGCAGCAGGAACCCAAGCACCTGCTGTCCATCATTTTGCTTTAAACGGGATGGAAAACAGGGGTGTAAACCAATGCAAACCTATCCAACGGGCTATACGGAATCCCACCGCATAGCCGAGAAAATTTTCCGGGATATTCTACCTCGGCACAGCATGGCGGTGCGTGAGGAACAAATCGCGCTTTGCCATGAAGTTTTAGATACCTTATATAATAAAGAAATTTCCCTGTGCGAAGCAGGCGTAGGCACCGGCAAAACGCTGGCCTACCTCGTGGGCTGTATCCTTTGGCAGATGCATCGCCCCGAACGGATGAAACTGCCCATCGTTATCTCCACTTCCAGCGTTGCCTTGCAGGACGCTATCCTTACTGAGTATTTGCCCGATCTGTCCGCTGTCTTGCTGGACGAGGGTATCATCACCGCACCCATCACAGCTGTTGTCCGCAAGGGCAAAGAGCGTTTTGTCTGCGATGCCCGCCTTGCCGAAAGAGCATCGCTGGTGCAGCCAAGCAGAAAACGGCAGACCAACAGCCTGAACATTGCTGCGCACATTTTGGACATGGATCATATTCCGGAGCTTTCCCGGTATGACCGTTGCCGGATCTGTGTGCCGCAGTCCTGCCCGCGTGATTGCTTTCTGCGTTTGGATTGCCGCTACCAGCAATATCTGCGGGATTCCATGAAACCCGACATCCAAATTTGCAATCACAATTATCTTCTTGCCGACGCATCGCATCGGCAAGAAGATAGACCACTGCTCCTGCGCAGCTATCAGGCACTGGTAGTGGACGAGGCGCACAAGCTGCCCGATGCCGCCCGCCAGATGTACACAGAAACCTTATCCACGCACAACATGGATGAATTGTGCCTTTTATTACAACAGGCGCACTACAAGGATTTTGCCAGACAGCTGCGGACGGCGTTCCTTACGCTGTCGTTCTCCTGCACGCAGGGGCTTTCCAAGCTGCGAGGAAAAGCGAGCGAACCGTTCGTGCTTACGCCGTTCCGCCGCGCTGCTCTCATTGACTGTATAGCACTGTTGCAAAATGCTGGCGGATTGCCGGATGTGCCGCGATACCTACTGAACAGGCTGGGGGAAGCAGAAAGCCTCCTGCGCCTTTTTCTTTTGGAGGTGCCGACGCGCATCCTTTACATCGACTACAATGACGATGGTCAGCCCACATTCTGCGCAGCCAGCAGCCGCGTACCGCAGTTGCTTCGCAGTGCGCTGTGGAACACCCGCGAACCCGCGATTCTGACCTTCGGCACATTGGCTGCAGCCGGAGATTTCAGCCACACGGAACAGCTTTTGGGGCTGGCGGCTTATCGACCCTTGCGTCATTTCCGAGCAGATTCTCCGTTTGACTACAAGAAAAAATGTCTGTTGTACTTTCCGCCGCGCATAAAAACGAGAATGGACAACCGCAAAATGGCAGAAGAAATCGGCCGATTGGTGGATGCCTGCCACGGCCATGCTCTGGTGCTGTTCACGTCTTACCGCCAAATGGCAGAAGTCCGCGCGCTGACGGACGGTCAGTGGCAATACCCGACCTATCAGGCATGGCGTAACGGCGGCAAAATCATCCAGAAGTTCAAGCAATCCGGCAACGGCATTCTGTTCGCGGCTGGTTCCTGCTGGGAGGGTATCGACTTTCCCGGCAATATGGTGTCACTGCTGATTATCGCAAAGCTGCCGTTCCCGATTCCCGACCCGGTCAGCGACTACGAACGCCAACAGTACCCGAATCTGCGCGACTACATAAACGCCAAAGTCATCCCCGAAATGCAGAAGAAGCTGCGGCAGGGTTTTGGTCGTGCCATTCGCACGGAACAGGATTCCTGTGTGGTAGCCATTCTGGATGAACGCGCGGGCATCGGCGGCAAGTACCATGACGCCGCGCTGGCAGCGCTGCCGACTTGCCCAACCACCGAGAAAATTGAAGATGTGCAGCAATTCATCCGGGAGCAGAAGCGCCCGGATTACTTTTTGTGAAAAGAGGAACCTGAGATGTACCTTATGCGAAACCACGATGTCTGGATTTATGTGCGCTGCGCCAACAGCGATCCGCGCATTGCCTTTGACCGGCTGTATGACCTTATCGACGAAGCCGCCGGACACGGTTTTCTTGTGCGCGGCACATCTTTTGACCATTGCAGCGGAAACACCTTGAAAGACCGCATCGGTCTGCGCACCATGCTGGACGCAGTAGAGAACGGTCGGATTGAAGCCGTGATGGTGCGCGATTTGGAGCAAATCAGCCGCAACAGCTACATACTGGTGGGCGTTATTGAAATTCTGCGTCAGAATGATGTCTACCTTATTACCACTGAATGTGACCTGAACGCCGAACTCATCAACAGCGGTCTGGAACGCTTTGTCGGTGACCGCTTCACGCGGGCTTCGTTCGGCAAGCCCCGCTTTGATGTTCGTCTCCCACTTATGGATCAATTCTGAGGTGCACCTATGAAAGAATACAAAGTATGGGCTTTTGCCCGCAGTGCTGCACCGAATCTTCCTGCGCTGGAGGATCAGTTGGCAGAAGTCATGCGCGAGGCAGACCGGCGCGGCTACATCATCGTCAACTCCTGCATGGAGCAAAAGTACGGTACCGAATTCTGGCGACCGGCTTTGTTCGCCATGCTTACCGCTGTGCAGCAGGGGCGCGTCAATGCCGTGATGGTGCAGAGCCTTGACCGTTTGAGCCACGACATTACAACCTTGTACCGCATCCTGCGCTTTCTGCAAAATTACGGTGCAGTGCTGATTACGACCGAAACCAATCTACGATATGAACTCTTTCTGACGGGGCTGGAGAACAGACTATTGAGCCGCCCTAAGAAAAGAAAGCCTGTATGGGTATGTGAGGAATGCGAAGATGGAAATTCTTGAAACAAAAAGGGGAAAGAGCGGCGTACAGAGCATCGTTGTTCGCTGCGGCGAGTACACCGCCGAACTGACCTTTTGCGAAAACTGTGAAACGGACGTTATGATTCCTATTAAAGAGCTGATTATGTCTGCATACGATCTGCGCAAGCAACGGGAAGAACAGGATAATTGGTAGAAATGTGGCCGGTTTTGGCGACGGTTCTTCTCCGTTTTGGTGAATAGCTTTCCTTATTATAATAGAGTATTGTTTGTGTTGCGAAAATGCACCAACCATTTCCGCAACATGAACAGCGAGGTGAAACTTATGATATGCGTAGACCAGAATGGGCAAGCCGTTGAAATCTCGGTGGCTGACCAGATGTGGCTGGACGATGCCTACTTTAAGGAAAAGCAACTGCGGTTAGGTACAGATGCCCCGCGCGCTGCACTGGCCTACCGAGTATCCACAAAAGGACAGGTAGACCATGACGACATCCCGATGCAGAAAATTGACTGCCGAAAGTTCGCGCAAAAGCAAGGGTGGCGGGTGGTAAAAGAGGTGGCCGAAAAGGGCGTCTCCGGTTCTAAGGTGTCAGCTTCAAAACGCGATGCCATCCAGCAATTGAAAGAAGAAGCCGCCAACGGCGAATTTGATATTCTGCTGGTCTATATGTTTGACCGTCTCGGACGAATCGAAAGCGAAACACCCTTTGTGCTGGAATGGTTCGTCCAGCATGGCATCGAAATGTGGAGTACCCACGAAGGTCAGCAGAAAATCGAGACACATGGCGATAAGTTGATGAACTACATCCGCTTTTGGCAGGCGGCAGGGGAGTCGGAGAAAACATCCATCCGAACCCGCGATAGAATCCGGCAAATCGTGTCCAGCGGTCACTATACAGGTGGTTTTGTGTGCTATGGCTATCAGCTGGTAGACCAAGGCAGACGGAACAAACGGGATAAGCCGGTCATGGATCTGGTCATCAATGAGGAAGAAGCTACATGGGTTCGGGAACTCTTTTATAAGGTTATCCAAGAAGGCACCAGCGGATATGCTCTGGCTGAAATGTTAAATAACCGAGGATTGCGTACCCGTGCCGGAGCAAAGTTCCAGTCGAGCAACATAATCCGAATTATCCGCCACGAGGGGTATACAGGCTACATAATTACGAAAAATGCTCGCTCTGAGTATATTAAAGAATTGCAAATCATCGACAGGGAAACATTCGATAAGGCAAATGACATAATAAACCGCAGAAAAGCCAAATCGGAGCAAGAACGAAAAATCGCCCATACCAGTCAGAATCCAACGCTGCTGGCGGGCATTGTCTACTGCGCCCACTGCGGAGCGAAGATGTCTGGCTTTATGCACACAGACCGCTATAAGCTGGCGGACGGCAGCATCCGCGAAAAAGTACAACCTAAGTATAACTGCTTTCAGCGCGGTCAGCGGAACAAAGGCGGCAGAGACTGTGACGGGCAAGCACTGTACCTTGCCGAGAGAGTGGATGCCATCGTCTTGAAAATTGTAGAGGAAGTATTCGAGCAAATCCGAGACACACCCTATTCCCAAGTGGCTGAGAATCGGATTCGACAGGAGTCGAACCTGCAAAAGACAAAACGTGCAGCAGCGGAGAAAAAGATAAAAGCCGCTCAGCACGCCCTGGAACGCTTTGAGGGTGAGATACTGAAATGCCTTGATGGAACAAGCAATTTTACCGAGGACATGATTGCCAAGCAAATCCGCCGATACCAACAGGAACTGGATGATGCTAAGGCAGAGTACGCGGAACTCCAAAATGCAAGGTTAAACGAAGCGGCTGAAATTCGGAAACTGCGTACTTACTACGATGACTTTAAAGGCTGGGCAGAAGAATTTGACACCGCTCCGCTGGAAATGAAACGAATGATACTGAGTCATCTGATTGATAGGGTAGAGGTCGGAAGAAAATACCAAGTTATTGTGAAGTTTAATATGAAGTACAGACAGTTTCTGGAATGCACAGCAGAAACTTACAATACAGAAATTGGTGCATAACAGAAAAGGCGGACTGTTCACGCAGGAAAGTGAATAGTCCACTTTTTGTGCTATGGACAGCACTATTGCAAAAAGTAAAGAAACAGCGTATAATAAAGGCAAGGAAAGGAGGCGCTTATCCCATGCAGCAGGAAGAAAATTATCTGGCGCAAAGCATATCCCAAGTAGATGCCGATGCCCGCTACGATGAAGGCGTTAAGCGTCTGCTTGCTAACAAAAGCATTTTGGCCGTTATTATGAAGGAGTGCGTTCCGGAATATCACGGCTGTACGGTGCGGGAGATTGCGGAGAAGTATATCGAGGGTGAACCGCAGATTGGCGCTGTCGGCGTGGACGCCGATGAAACAAACCGCAACGTATCTGCCACGATTCACGGCACGAATACGGAAGATGTGACGCTGACCGAGGGTACGATTCGCTACGATGTCCGCTTTTATGCCACAGCACCGAGCGAAGATGGTCTGATTGGGCTGATTTTGAACGTGGAGGCACAGAACCGCTACAATGCAGGGTATCCGCTGTTGAAACGTGCAATTTATTATTGCAGCCGTATGATCTCGGCGCAGTACGGCACGGAATTTACCAAAGGCGAGTACGGTAAAATCAAGAAAGTGTACTCGATTTGGGTATGTATGAACCCGCCGAAGAACCGCAGAAACACAATTACGCAGTATTCCATACAGGAAAAGCATATCATTGGTGATGCGGTTGAGCAAGTCAGAAACTACGACCTGATGAGCGCCGTGATGATTTGCTTGGGCGATGAGGACGACAAAAACTATGGCGGGCTGCTGAAATTCTTGGAAGTACTGCTTTCAGAAGAAAAGAGTCCCGAAACGAAGAAAGAAATATTAGAAACGGAATTTGATGTTCCGATGACACAAACGCTTGAAAGTGAGGTGCGCAGAATGTGCAATTTGAGCCAAGGTGTTATGGAAAGGGCAATGGAGAAGGGCGTTGCGAAAGGAATTGGCATCGGTGAAGAGAGGGGCGAGAACAAAGCAACTCTCAATGCGATTCGTAACGTGATGGACAGCTTTAAAGTGTCTGTCGATGCAGCAATGGATGCGTTGCATATTCCTGAAGCTGATCGCGCCAAATATAGAGCCATGCTCCAAAGTTAAAAAGCAAATTGAAAGCCGGTTGCAATGCAAAGCAACCGGCTTTTGCTTAATATATCGCGCATGATGTGAATGCTAATATATACTTGAGCCACTTTCCAGCAAAATGACAGCGAATATTTGAGCCACCTAATGGCTTCCCGTATAATAGATGTAGACTACTATGCGGGAGGCGATAGAAAGGTGGTCACATCGGTGGATGTCTACAAATCAATCCGCGCGCTGCAACTTGAAGGAGTAACCAGTCAGCGTGCAGCAGCTAAAATTCTGGGAATTTCTAGAAACACAGTCAAGAAATATTGGATGGGCGACGCAGTTCCATGGGATCGGAAAGCCTACCAGCGAGAAGCCTCTGTCATAACGCCAGAAGTAATGAATTACAGGAACCTTGAAAACAGAATAGACGTAACTATCCGAGAAGGATAGATGTCCACAGAAGCGGTCACCTCTACCGGGTGGCTGGCACAGGAAAGTAGTACGCAGGCAAGAGTCCTGAAGCAACCTTTCTGATTATCCTCTGGTTTCAGGGGATAGAGCGACAAGACACGCCCGTGCCTGACGAAATATAGGTACGGAAGGGCAGAGAATAGAACCTGGCCTATGGGTAAGGCAGATGTGCAGCAAGTAGAACCGCAGTGAGCGATTGCAGCAAAGGTTTTGAAAATTTGTGTTGTTGCTCAACTTGTTATTGCAATTTGCATAATAGAACTAGAGAATAACTCTTTCAATGGCGGGGGCAACCTCGCCATTTTGTGTATTCTACAAACTGATGGAAAAATGGATATGGCGAAAACTCCAAAAAATTCGCTGGATATTTGGGGAATATGTCAATGCGGAAACATTCCTGTTATGGTATAATAATCTATATGAAGGATAATCTCTAATTATCTGTTGTTCGAGGGTAATCAGCTATTATCTATTATTATTTGGGAAATCAAGGAAATATTATCTTTTTAAGCAGGGGACACCAATTATGAATGCGATTATTTTAGCTGCAGGAAAAGGTTCACGTATGAGAAAAGATGGGTATAGCACGCCCAAACCCTTGCTCCCCATTTTAGGTGTCCCAAATTTGGAACGCACAGTATGGATGCTCCATGAATTTGGCATCGAAGATATTACCGTACTCTGTAACAGTGAGTTTCTGGAGCAATACCGATTCTTGCAAGAAAGATATCGTTGTCATATCCTGCATAATCCTATTTACAGAAATACATTATATTCCATGAACCAAGCAATCGACTTATTTCATGATACCTTTGTGATAGAAGGAGATTTGGTCCTAGCTCGAAATATTTTTTCCCGGCAAGACAATAGCTTTTACTATGTAATGCGCTATCCTCAATGTGGAGAAGACGCTTGGCATCCTATACTTGAGGGTGAACAAATAACCTCGTTCCAAATTGGATACTCTAACGAACCGTGTCTTCTGGGGGTTTCGTTTTGGGCGCAAAAAGATTGCCCATTGGTAAAATCTGTACTACGGGAATATTTTACGGAAGAAAACTTTAAAAATGATTCTATCTTTTGGGATGACTGTATTACCAGCGTTCTAAGGCAAATTCCAATCCGAGTGCGGGAAGTTAGTTCTAGCGATGCCTGTGAAATGAACACCGGTATTGAATATAAATTTGCTCAAGAAATGTGCTCAAAATATTTTCAAAATTGTCTACCCTTTATTTTGGATTATGGCCGAGAACAAGCTATTCGTTCTCATCGGCTTAATTTTGTGGAGGATATAGACTCGTGTACACAGTGGCAGGAACAGCTTTTGGACTATCTTGGCGATAAGAGTCAAGAGGGGAATCTGAGCCGAAACCCTACCGTTTTCACATGTGGTGAGTTTCCATTCATGGCTAAGGACACACAAACTGGAGACTATGTGGCTTATTTTGATGTCGCAGAGGCTTCCCACTACATATTGCTCCGTCGACTATTTGTTGCTCAGGAGGCCCGTAGACACGGGATCGGAAGTGAAATCGTTCGCTACATCAAACTGTACGCAAAACTGTCTAACAAAGAACTTCGTGTCAATGTGTATGACGCGGATGCGGAACAATTCTATCGAAAACTAGGAATGAAGCCCTATTTCAAAACGCTCCGCTTTCCTATGGAGGATCTACTATGAAAGGGAAACAAATAATTGATAAGATACTAGAACAATACAAGCATGAAGATATCAATTTTGACATGTATATAGTCGCCGATGCACAAACCAAAACCGTGCGTGAAAGTGACCCCCGCATTTCCCATGCTGATGAAAGCGAGTTTTTCTCCCGTATGGAATTTGCTGAGATTGCGTCCGCATTATTTAATGTATTTGGATTTGCCCGGGTGTTTTACAGTGAGATATCTTTTATTGAATATGTCATCCATAATAAAATACAGCCGAAGGATTGCATCGTTTATAATTTTTCGCGTGACGGAGTGAATCCCGGCAAGAAATCCTTGATTCCAGCATTTTGTGATCTATATGGCATAAAATATACAGGGAGCAACGCATTTGTGATCTCCCTTCTTAGAAACAAAAGGATTTATGGCGACATTCTTTCCAAAAACGGTATCCCAGTACCTATTACATACGAATTTCTTCCTGACCGTACCACGCAAGCAGACATCTTGGACGTGTTTAATGGTTTGGATATCCTGATGAAGAATATTGATGAGTCTGCCAGCATAGGGCTAACCCCCCATTGCAAAATGAGACTGAGCCATGACTCATACCAGCAGTTTTATAATACGGCCACAGCAGTAAACTCCAAACGCGTTTTAGTACAGGAGTTTATTGCCGGGCCAGAATGTGAGGTGTTAGTCGTAAAATACCAAGGACAATATTTAGCCCTGGATCCGGTGGAAATCGTTTTTCCTGATGATCAGGAATTCATGGATTCCGAAATCTCAAACTCCTATCGATACACATTCAAGTTACTGGAGGGAGCTGCCGCCAATGATGTTCGGCAATTGGCGGCCAAAGCTGCGGAAATATTGGATGTCAAGGATTATGCTCGCTTCGACTTTAGAGTGAGGGACGGAATTCCCTACTTGTTTGACATCGCTGGGACTCCGTATACAATCCGCCACAGCTCGATTGCCTACCTCTTTGACCAATATGATCTGAAGTATGAAGACATTTACAAGGTAATTGTGACTTGTATGCTTTCTAACTACCGAGATGCTTAATTGTACGAAGTATACTGCAGATCCGAAAGCATCAATCCACGGAAAAAGAAACGCGACAGAGTGTTTTCCTTACGATTGACATGCACTAGGTTGTGACAGAAATCGTAGGCACTCATTGAAATGCGTTTCCGTATTACGTCAGCAAGGGCCTGGTCTTTCATTTCCCAGAATTTCTCCTGCTTCTTAAAGAGTGCAGGAATAAATCCATGAACAGATTGGCTTAACTGTTCTGCCATTTCCCAGTTTCCATCACGAATCATGCGGAAAACCTCAAACCAGGCAAAGTAGTACCGATAAAAATCGTCAATATCCAAATCACTAACATCAGATACATCCTTGCAGGTCATTTGACGTTCTAACATAGCCTTGTACTTCAAATACTGCTGATCATTGCCACTGTACAGGCAAAGAGAACATATATTGGTAAGTATGACAAACTCTGTGGCGCACGGCTTTTTATGTAATAATTTTTTCAGCTTAGAAAAGGTCTGCCTGGCTTTGGTCAAGCAGACCTTTTCACTTTTTGCCTGCGCCTCTGCCTGCAAGAATTCCGCAATCAGAAAATTGTTCTGCAGTTTTTCGGGTTGTGGCAATGTGATTCCATAGTGGTCTGCAATTTCTTGTGCCTGTTTGCACAGTTCCTGAGCGTCATCATATTGCTGGATTACAATGTCGGTTCCAGCCTGACAAACCAAGGTCAGACACATTTCATCCCAAATTTGATTTCTAGAAAAGTAGGACTTGGCACGCTCATAATAAGGGGTACATTGGGTCTGGTTCACGAAAAGAAAGGCCTTCCGGTTAAATACATTTTCAATATACTGCCCAAGCCCCTTTGCGCTTTTTGAACTACAGGCGTTTGAAAGACTCAAACTCAACTTGTAGAGTTCGGTAAACTCGTCATCTCGATTTAAAACATCTAGAAGGTAGGGTGCCACGGTATAAATGATGTTGAGACGTACAATTGTTTCATCCATTGGCTTTAGCTTAATGGGATTAACAGAATCAGTTAAAAGAATCTCATGATTTGCATATGACAGACATTCTTCAAAGAGCAGTTTCAAGTCTTGATTATAGGGGGAATGTGTCCGGTATAGGTAGTGAAAATATGCTCGTGATAGCTCAGCTTTGAGAGGCACATCAAAGCCTTTCCTTTTTAATCTCAAGTAAGCTGAATGCAATCCCTGAAGATCTTGTGTATCAGGTGATTTGACGATCATCTCGTAAAAATCTTTGATTTCTTGGAAATCCTCTTTCTGCTCTGCTGTTCCGTACTTATTTATTGCATCATCTATTTTAGAAAGTAAATCAAAATCTATGCTTGAAAATCTGCTAGTATAAGCAAGTCCCAACAACGCAAATGCCTGGGGTCCAATAGCCCTATAATATTTTATCAAGTAAAATGCTCGGATGTAATACTCATCCTGCTCATTCACAGTATAGTACTGATAGTTAAATTTTCAAATGGATGGCAAAACTATTCAACATCAATACTTTGAATATGACCATTATCGTCTCGCTGGATTATAAGCTTGATGGAACCAGCAGCGTTTGTGTAAAGAAAATCGCCATCACGAAGATTTTTTATAAGAGAGTCCTGATATAAATATGATTGAGAAGATTCATCGTATGTTATACCATATTCTTCATATTCTATAAGGCGTTCTTCATCTGTGATACTATGCTCTGAAATGTTTTCGGTCACAGAGGCTCCGAAGATGCCAGAGGAATAAATGTAGTACCCCCCAAAAAATAGTAGAAGTACTAAAATAGCAGTTAAAGTTTTAAAGAATGTCTTTGATTTTTTGGCACTCATGCTTGTTTTTCTCCTTAATCTGTAAAAATGATTTCTTTCCGCAATGAAGTAAAACAAATTGCAAAATAAATACCATATAAAAGAGTAAATACTATTATAGAAACAAAGAAACAAAAAAGAAGTTTTTTGAAAGGCACAAAATAGAGCGCGCCGCAAGAGCGACAATAAGTGAAAGAGATAAAAAAAGAAAAGAGAACGGCGCTGAACAATGGAATTATGAAAATGGCTGAGAGATGATAAAGTGTGATCTTTTCCAATGTATGAATGTCATAACCAATATTTTTGAGAATTCTGAAATCGTGTGAAGCCTTCAGATTTTCACATAATACATTAGAGGCAATCACCGTAAAACCAGAAACAGAAAGAATGATTGCTATGTATAAGACGGGCAAAGCTGATGTTATATAAAGGAACCCGTTTGTCTGACGGATATCATCGGAAATATCTATATAATCAACAGGTGATGATTTAATAAGAGAAGAGCTGGAATCGGATCGAAGGGAAATAAGATTGGGAAACACATCTTGCATTTCGCAATATTCTGCATGAGAAAATGGTTCATCCATTAAAGTAGAATACTTGGAATAATATGTAGAGAGAGAGCCGACGACAGAGTCAGGCACAACAAGAAGAAAAAGATTTCCGTTTGAATAGCCATCATATTGGTCAAGAGGTTCTGTGCAAATACCAGCAAAAGACAAGTTGTTATCGCCTATATCCAGTGTCGAATGTTGCTCAGCACATGTTTTGAAGGTGCCCTGAAAAGAGGACAAACAATGAACAATATACTCGTTTTCATTTAGGCTGATAGGTGCATATCCTAAGAGAGAACGGAGAGCAGAATAGTCGCTGTGGGATATGCATAAATCAAATTCGCTATAAGGCATGATCACGGCATTATATAGAGTGAAACCAGGGATAGACGAAGTGAAGGCGGAACTGGTACTTTGATATATTGTGTAGGTGCATGAATGAGAATTTGGGTATTTCTCTTTTATGTAGATATCGTAATCTGCTAAATGATTTTGATTTTGACTTGTAATGATAGAAAAGGTGAACGGAACAAGAGAAAGCCGATAATTGAAAGTGAAAATGGAAATTGCAACTACTGCAATTAGAGAAAGAGATACCGTAAAGGAACTGGTTAAGAAAGCAAATGAATTACTCATATCATTTATGCGCGCCGTAAATGCCCGCAGTACCAATAAGCGAACAGAATGATATTTCCAACTTCCTTTTTCTAACCAGTCAAAGATCCAAGCAGGGAAATAGTGGAAAAACAAATAGATAAAGAGAATAGAAAAAAGGGTGCCAAAAGTGAAATTTGCGCTTTCAGACAGAGGTTGCAGAAGGAAAAAGATGGCAGACAGAGTGATACAAATAATCGATGCAGGAAACAGAAGTTTTGCACGGCGAATCAAAACAGAAGAGGGAATTTTGTGTGGAGAGTCATACTGAAGCAAATCTTGCGGTTGTGATTTTTGAATTATTTTGATACTTCTGAATGATGAAAAGAGAAACGTGAAAAGAAAGTAAAGGAATGTAATAACAAATGGATATAATGAAAAATGAAAAGTTAAAGAATATGGTTTCCCCAACAGATTGAAGGATACGGCTTTTAAAACTTGATACACAAAAGACCCACAAAGGAAACTTAAAATAAGAGCAAAAATAGAAATATAGAAGTTTTCAAGGGTAAATACTTTGGATATTTGGTACGGCTCCATTCCAAGTGTAATGTAAATGGAAATTTCTTTGCTTCGGCGCTTTAAAATGAAATTAGTCATATAACTTGTCAGCCACAGCGAAATGGAAAATAGCAGCGAAGAAATTAGAATCATGGGTAAAATGAAGGTTGAATCGTCAAGAGGAAAGATATCATCTTCCGCAAAGAGCAAAGAGTTTAAACCGTGGATAAGAGAAAAGATTGCTGTGAGTGTTACAAAGTAGATAATGTAATCATGCGCTTGCCGTTTTGCGTTTCGAAAAGAAAGTTTCGCTAACATATTGATTACTCTCCCAACAATGATATATTGTCTAGAATTTCATGATAAAATTCACGATTCTTTTTCTCACCTTTTACGAGTTCGCTGAAAATTTTCCCGTCTTTTAAGAAAAGAACACGATCTGCATAGCTGGCGCAGAGAGCGTCATGTGTGACCAGAAAGATATTAGAGTGAAGTGTATGGTTGAGAGAAGCAATGATTTTCATTAGGGAGATGGCTGAGGCGGAATCCAAAGCTCCGGTAGGTTCATCAGCAAAAATCAGTTTCGGAGAGTTGACAACTGCACGTGCAAAAGCGCATCTTTGGCGCTCTCCACCTGAAACTTGAGAAGGTAACTTATCTAGTAAATGGCCTATGCCAACTTGATTAGCAATGTCATGAATGCGCTTTTGGATTGTGCCTTGAGCAGCACCGTTGATGAGTAAACTTAAAGATATATTCTCGCCTAAAGTAAGGGTATCCAGCAAATTGTAGTTCTGAAAAATAAAACCGAGATTATGGCGACGGAAAGCAGCCAGCTCTGATTTTTTCAAGCTGTCAAAGGAGACACCGTTGAAAAGGATATCACCCGCACTGGCACAATCAATCGTGGATAAGCAATTCAGAAGCGTGCTTTTTCCGGAACCGGAAGCTCCCATGATACATAAAAATTCGCCGTCGTAACTAATAAATGAAATATCATCAAGAGCTTTTGTAACAGTACCGTCTGATCCATAGTATTTTTCTAAGTGTTTTACTTCAATCATGTTTACAAGGCCCTCCTTACATTCTACTATAATTATAGTGTATATTGCGGTGAGATGATATGAAGGTGGATTTTAAAAACATTACAAAATTGTAAGAATAAAGCGCAAATAGGTGTTTGTCACTTTGAGAAGTTGACAAACACCTATTTTATCTTAAGGGATGGGAGCAAATCAAAAAATAATGTGCCTTCCCATCTTTCTTCAAAAAAGTGCTATAGAATAAACATACTCTACAGGTCGCGCAAATGATCCATCAGGCCGGCGCAAAGCTGTTTTATTTGCCGTCATACAGTCCGGACTTGAATTCCACTGAAAAACTATGGGCCAAAGTAAAAGCGTTCCTGCGTAAACGCAGGGCTTTGACCCCGGAAGCCCTGCAGCGGCGCGACAGGCTGCGTTTGCCTGTATTACACCTTCTGATTGCAGAAACTGGTTTGCATATGCAGAGCGTTGATGAGATTTTATGGGATCGCTCTGGATTCTATAGATTTTTGAAAAGCAAGAGAAACACAAGTATATTTGTTTACGGCAGAACGAATCGTGATTTCAATCCCCAGCTCTTTACAAAGCTGTTTACATAGATAAAGGCCAATCCCGGTGGAAGTCTTTCGTTGATGACCGTTACTTCCAGTGAACCCTTTTTCAAAAACACGACCAAGGTCGCTTTCTCGGATCCCGGTTCCATTATCTTGGATTTCAAGATAAACATGATGGTTCGTATCAATTGCACGAAACGTAAGAAGCGGCGAAGAACTCCTGTACTGTGCGCTGTTATTGATTATTTGACCCAAAATAAATACGAGCGCTTTTGTGTCCGTATAAACAAAAGAATCAACAGTATGAACTTCAATTGAAAATTGATTTTGTATAAGTAGTTGCTTGTTGTTCAAGATGGCTGTGTGAATAATATCCTCCAAAGAAACACGTTTGATCATATAGTCGTTAGACATATATCCAAGACGTGCGTAATACAGAACCTGCTCGACATTGTAAGAAAGACGATTGGCTTGTAACAAAATCTTCCTTGAGAGTTCAGACGGATTGTTTTCACATACTAGAGTTATGGATGCAATGGGAGCCTTTAATTCATGTGCCCATTTTTCGATTAATTCTTGGTATTCCTTTTTTTCAATTTGTACTTTGGAAACTTCTTGGGTCATGGATTTTAAAGAGGATCTGAGAATTTGAATGAAAAGTTCTAGTTGAAACGATCCATAATTACTGATCATTTCACCCAAAAGATATTTTCTTTCAAGGCTTTGCAAGATGCTGCTCCACTTTTTAAAAATTAAATTGGTTCGATAATATTTAAAAAAGTAGTAGAGCGACGCGATAACAATCCAAGCAATTAAAATTAAAACGCATTCGCCAATATCTAAAGATAAAGAACACAAATAAATTGTTAGAATAATAGCACATAAAATTTGCAAAAGGATAGAAGAAAGCTCATCTTTAATAAAGTCTCCGAATGTCACACTTTATACCCCATACCACGTTTGGTTTGAATGAAACCGGAAAGACCTAGCCTGGACAATTTTTCGCGTATCCTTGTTACATTTACACTGAGCGTATTGTCGTCGATGTATTGATTGGTATTCCATAAATGTTCAATTAAAGAAATTCGAGAAACATAGTGACCCGCATGGTTGAGCAAGTAGCATAAGATTTGCGTTTCACGTTTACTAAGTTCTACACAAACGTTGTTATACATTACAGTGCAATTGGAGAGATCTAATTTGAGCCCATTGTATTCTATTTCAGAAGAAGTTTCAGAACGATAGGTCCTTTTAAGCGTATTCTTGATTCGAGCCATAAGAACTGGGAGGCTGTACGGTTTTGTAATGTAATCATCGCCGCCTAAAGAAAGAGCTTGGAGTTCGTCAATCTGTGAATCCCGACCAGTGATAAAGATAATAGGAACTTGTGATACCTTTCGAATTTTCATACATAAAATAAAACCATCAGTATTTGGTAAATTAATATCCAGGATCACTAGATCAGGAGATACCAAAAGGAATTCATTAAGAACGTTATTAAAGTCATTTGCACAAGTTGTATGATAACCAACAGCTTCCAGCGCCAAGGCTAATTCAGAGCATAATACTGAATCATCTTCGATGATGTAAATATGATTCATTTAATATCCCTCTATTACAATATCTTTACGGTTCAAGGCACAGCAGCCAGCCGTGTCTTTTTCCCTTTTGTTGCCTATGCTGTTAGAATGAGAGCGTCTTAGCCTGATGTTACCCCCAAGGACTCTATTGTGTCCGTATGAAAGTCCATCAGCCAGCTTTTCAAGAAAGCACATATATTCTAGCCGATACAGTACGGAGCTAAATTTGTTGGATATTACAACAAAGTATAGCAAACTTGAAAAAGAATAGCAAGTATTTGTTCTGAGGGTCCAAATTGAGGCTGTAGAGCTACAATACATGTTGGACAGAAGAGCAAGTAAAAGCGAATAAAAAAGTAGAAGGACAGAGCCTTCATAGGGTATAGTTAAGTTACCACACACAACAAGCCCAAGAAAAGGAACTCTGTCCCTCATGAGTAAGAGTATAACACAAGACATGCGGTATCGGCAATCCCTCATGCAGTATGCGGCGAAATATGGCGTAAGCCGGGCCAGCCGGAAATATAACAAAAGCTGGTCGTATATCTACTTTTGGAAGACGCGCTGGAATGGAAGTGTGGAATCTCTGGCCTGCCAATCCAGACGTCCGCACCATCACCCGAACCAGCACACCGAGGCCGAGCTGAATCTTATCCGGAATATGCGGCGAAGGAATCCCACGCTTGGAATGATAGAACTGTGGCAGCGGCTTCGCAAACGGGGCTATACCCGCTGCCCGGAAAGCCTGTTCCGAGTTATGCGCAAACTGGGGATATTCCCGCAGATAAAGGTCAGAACGCCTTACAAGCCAAAACCATACGAGCAGATGCAGTATCCCGGCCAGCGTGTGCAGGTGGATATGAAAGTGGTACCGCTGAAATGCCTGGCAAATCCGGAAGAACGGTTATATCAGTATACAGCGATTGACGAATATACACGTCTTAGCTATCTTGGGGCTTACCCGGAGCAGAGTGCCTATTCCTCCGCCGATTTTCTGGAGAAAATGGTAACCTGGTTCAAACGCCGTGGTGTACGGGATGGTATTGAGTTTACCAACCATTTCTCGACTAACAAGAAAGACCGGCTTACTCGCATTGAATTGGCCGCTGCGCGCCTTGGGATCCGGCACAAACTGATCTGCCCATACACGCCACATCACAACGGCAAAGTGGAGCGCAGCCACCGTGAAGACCAGAAGCGTTTCTACAATACACACCGTTTCTTCTCTTTTGCCGATTTTGGTGTGCAGTTCGCTGCACACCAAAATCGCTCCAACGACTTACCTATGCGCCCTCTGGGATGGCTCTCTCCTAAAGAAAAACTTGCTGCTTTTTTCGATTCTCTCACTGTACAAGATATTTGACAAACCTACAATGTTCTGAGGTTCCAAATTGAGACAAAGAAAAATGCATCTTGAACAAAGATGAAAAAATTGTAGCGCAACTAGAGTATATAATTAGCAAAAGGACATCAGAAACTTTGAAGAAAAGGGGGGAATAATATGGTGATGAAAGATTGCCTAGAAAAAAATGTCCAAAAAAAGGTGCTGATTGAAAAACATAGGGAGTACTATTTGGTGCTCGATGAAGAAACTGGAGCGATATTTTTAGTTAATGAAACGTCACACTTTTTGTATGAAAATTGTGATGGACAAAGTGTCGAAAGTTTGTGTGAATTGCTTTTTGATCAATGCATTGATAAGGATCAGCTGGACAAAAGGACTGTATACGAGGGATGTACAAAAGCTTTGGAGACACTCTTAAAGATGGAACTTTTGACAATAAAATAAAACGGAGATGGAAGTACGATGCATGTTGAAGGAGTATTAGCTAATAACGATTATATTCTAAATGGTTGTTACATTGAAATTACGTCTAATTGTAATTTGAGATGCATTCACTGTTATAACGAATCAGGAGAGCTCCGAGATCAGATTTCTGTTGAAGCATTTAAAAATGTACTTGGGTGTTATGATAATCCAAAGAAAGCATCAATTACATTATCTGGAGGAGAGCCGCTTCTTCATCCCCAGGTGTGGAAATTTATCGATATGATGCTTGAATCTGGAATTTTAGCAAGAAACATTTTGCTGATTACCAATGCAACATGCATTACTGATGATGTGGCAAACATGCTTGCAGAAAAGCATGTTAGTGTCCAGGTCAGCCTTAATGGATCGAGAGCTGAGTTGCATGATTCTATTTGTGGAAAGGGAAATTTTGAAAGAACAATGGCTGGCTTGCAAAGGCTTTTGTCAAAGCACGCAAATATGGTCATTGTACGTAACATGATGAATAAGCAAAATATGAACGATAACTGGGATATGTTCTGTGAAAAACTTATTGATATGGGTGTCCATAAAATCATGCTGGCAGGGTTGAAAAAAGTAGGACGAGCAAATGAAAACCTTGAGAAAATAGCACTAACACCTCTCGAATATCAGAGCTTGATTGATCGATTGAAGGAGTCTAAAGTAATAACAGGAATAAATGATGAATATCGAAAGCTTGCTGGGGATGAAGCCGAGTCCAACATAAGAATCGATATTCCTGTTCCATATTCTGGCGTTTGCCCATATGTATACCAAGATGAAAATCCAGTTCCAATAAGTCCCAGAATTGCTACAAATGGAGACGTGTATTTGTGTCAATCGTTTATGGATCAACGGTATTGTCTTGGAAATATTAACAAAGACTCTCTACCGCATGCGTTATTCAATGAGAATTTCATCAATCTTGTGAATTTTATGACAACAGGGCGTTTCTATATGGATGATTGCAACAAGTGCGTTCTAAAGTATCAATGTCCGCGTGGATGTATAGGAGATTGTCTGGCCAATGGATCAATCCACGAAACAGATGGAGGCTGCTTTTTTCGAAAAGAAAACGCAATTCGTCAACTCTTGAAACAAAGTGAAGCTATCGCTGCAGAGCATATGCAATTTTAGGCGATTATAATGGCACAAAATAAAATGAATAAGAGGTGAAATGCGATGAAGTATTCAGAACCTTTGGTTGTCCAGGGTACTAGTGAAGTGACTCCGCGTAGTACATGTACAGAGAAGTTTAACTGCACGACGGGGGCAAAATTCTCTTGCTTGCTGGGAATTTTCTTCCATTGTAGTGGTACGTTTTCTTGCACGGCTTTCTAATATCATAACCAATGGGAGGAAATTGCTATGAAATACTCAGAGCCTGTCGTCGTACAGTTTCAATCTGATATTAGTCTGCGCAACTCTTCGTGCGCAAAATTCAGCTGCGGAGGAGTTTTTACTCCGTATCAGTGTGCCAGAAACTTTTTCAGTTGTGAGAATTTTAGCTGCAGCAATTACAATAATACCTAACGTTCGGTAAGCCATAATTGCGGTCTGTGTAGCGGTAGTGACGGGAGTGTCTTCGTTCTCGAGAGGCACTCCCGATTTTAGTTTAGGAGTGGTGACGTGAAAACGATTTTTAAAATATATATTATGGTTGTGCGCCACTGTGCCTGGCAAATCCTTTCATCGTTAGGAGCAGAATTGCTAGTAGCAATGCTGGGACCAATTGGTTTGCAAGTTTATGAAAAACAAGTGCAAGCGTTAGAAGCCGGAGCTTTAGAGCAATTAGTGCTATTTTTGATAATAATGCTGACAGTAAATATAGTAGCAATAATCATTGAAAACTTAGACGGCCTTTTGACTCAAAAAATGCAACTTGAGATTACACGTAATTTTGGGAAACCAGTATTTGAATATATTCAAAATGTGCCATTATACCATATGAGTGATTCAAATTTCGTCGCAGACAAAGAACGCGCAATAAATGCGGTGGAAAATGATATTTTGTTAGTTGTGCAAAATATTAATGGGAGTATCGCACTGATAGTATCGATTATAGTTCTTAGTGTTATGGTGGCTCAATATGATGTACTTGCTTTAGTGGTTCTGATAATAATGGTTATAGTGCAAAATGTTTTTACGAAAAGAGGAACTTCAGAAGGTGTAGAACTGAATAAATCGTTAGAAATGTTCAAAATAAAAGAAGCGTACTTTAACAAATTGTTCGTTGATAAAAATTCATCAAAGGAAATTCGCCAATGGAGATTGACAGATTATATTGAAGGAAAAAGATACTGGTTAAATGAAGAAATAAAGAGGAAAACTTTAGATTTAGAAAAGAAATGGACGGGTATAAATCTTTTTTGGGCCTGTGTGATGTACTTTTTTGAGTTTATTTATTATATAGTGCTATATATAAGATATACTCGCGGATCGGTGATGCTGGGAACATTAATATATCTTATTCAAGTGTTGTCGACATATTTGGTTAGTTTTACGCAGGTGATTCAACATATAAAAATAATAGCATCAATAAAATATGAGATTGATACATACTTTGAATTCGCAGAGAAAACTAATGGGAAGCCGAACATAGCTAAAAGTAGAAAAAATAAGAGTAAAAAAATCATCTTTGAAAATGTCGACTTTGAGTATAAAAAAAGGAGGCTATTGCAAGAAATATCATTTTCTATTAATCCTGGGGAAAAAATTTTGATTGTTGGGGAAAACGGGAGTGGGAAAAGTACACTTTTAAATCTTATTCTTGGCTTATTGCAGCCCACTCGAGGTAAAGTTGATATCGGTGCAAATAAAATCGCTCTAATGGCGCAAGAAAGTTATAAATTCAACATTACGATAAGGGAAAATATTATATTTTCAAAAGAAAAAAACAGAGATAGTTTAATACTAAACACGATGCAAAAGCTAACAGCATTATCGATTGTAGGACGTCTAGAAAATGGACTCGACACACGAATAGGAGCTTCCCTTTATGATGATGGAATAGACTTATCTGGTGGAGAAACACAAAAGATAGTAGCAACCAGAACTCTATTGGATAATGCTGATATATGGATATTTGATGAGCCAGTAGCGGCAATGGATCCTTCATCAGAATATAGCTTTTTTAATACAGTGCTAGAGGAAGATGATAAATCGAAGACAATGATATTTGTATCTCACAGACTCAAAATTGCATCAAAAATGAATCGAATAATATATTTGGAAAATGGAAAAATTGTGGGGATAGGGACACATCAACAGCTTATGACAGGCTGCGAGAAATATCGTCGATATTATGTATCGTGGCTTCTGATGGAGAATGATTGAGATGTTTGATCAAATTAATAAGTATAAAGCATCATTTGGCAGACTGTTTGAAGCTAAAACATTAAAAGTAATGCTCGAAATTGCTCTTCTGACGATTCTTTTATCTTTTTTGGGACCAATAAAAAATATGATTTATACGGAAGTTGTAAACAAATTGTCGCTAGGGATAACGGTCAAATTGGGGATAATCATGTTTGCATCATATATAGTTGTCCAAGTGATAGAAGAGTGTGTTTCCTACTTTCAGATTTATCTCAATACGGTTTTGCAACTCAAACTAGGACAGAGTGTCTCGCATGAAATTAATAATAAGCTTGCAAAAGTTAAACTGAACAGTCTTGAAATGTATGAAATACATGATTTGGTTTCAAGAGCAAACCAAACAATAAAGTCTAGTATTGTGTCATCACTAAATTTGATTATAGCGTTATACACGCCACTGGCGACAATTGTCTTACAGTTGGCGTCGTTAGTATGGGTGGCATGGTATGTGCCAATTTTGATTGCGGTATTTAATGTTCCATACATCTTTATATTAGTTAAAAGTAACCATAGACGTTATGAACTGGAACGAAAAATTACTAAGGAAAAAAGGGTGGAGAAATATTTTGTCGAATTGCTATCGGATAGATATGCCGCAAAAGACATTAGGACTTACGATTTGGTGAATTTCTTTTTCAGTAAAATGATTGATGTTAAAGAAAAGATTACATTGGAATATAAAAGGCTTTGCCAGAAAAACACCTTTCAAAGGACAATTGCAACAGTTACACAAAGTATGGCGATGGCAATGGCGTTATTGCTTACTGGATATCTTGTCATTAAAAAGAAAACTCCAATCGGTGCCTTTGTCCTTGTATATAATACGGGACGAAATCTTCAATCAGCCGTATCGAGCTTTGTTGGAACGATTTCAACTTGGGATCAGTTTGGTATAAATTTTGCTGACTGGAATCGATTGATGAATTTAGAAGAAGAGCCTGAAGGCGATGAAGATTGTATTGACAAAATTCATGAAATCGAAATGAAAAATGTTGAGTTCCGATATCCTCAAAGAAGTGAAAGTGCTGTTAAAAACATTAATCTAAGAATATTGACCGGTGAGAAAATCGCTATTGTGGGAGAGAATGGAAGCGGAAAAACGACACTATTATATTTGCTTTTAGGAATTTATCGCCCAATATCGGGAGAGGCTAGTGTCAATGGAAAAACAATGGAATTAAATCTTGACAACTATCGAAAAAAAACAGCATGTTTGATACAGAATTTTGTCCATTTTCAGATGACGTTGAGAGAAAATTTGGCTCCGAATGATTTCTCGGAACTGAGTGAGGATCCATTAATTGATTTTGCAAACAACTTTCCGGATAGATTAAATACTTTTTTAGGAGCACTTGATTCAAATGGCGTGGAATTATCTGGTGGGCAATGGAAAAGAATTGCACTTTATAGGACCCTTCATAAAAAAGATGTGGATTTAATTGTCCTTGATGAACCAACAGCAAATTTGGATCCGAAAATATCAGAAAACATAATAAATCGATTGCTAAAACCAAATTATAATAAGACGGTGATTGTTATAACACATGACTTTGAATTGGCAAAAAAATTCGATCGCATTATCGGCATGAAAGAGGGAAAAATCATTTGCGATAGCCCCCCGCAAGCATTTGCTTGGGAATTGTTTGAGAAACATAATAGTGACAAAAGAAGCTTGCCCCAAATAGGTTAGAACCTTATGTCTAAAAATTTTAATTTTCATAAACTTATATTTCAACCACCTCGGATCACATTTTGTGCCGGGGTGGTTTCTTTTTGTAGAAGGACAAGCAAAACTTCGTACAATGCCCAATAGCAGAAACTATGAAACAGTGGCGATGAGGAGGTCAATAAAAATTTAGATCGCTGTGCTTTAAGAAATATACATACCAGGCCGTATCTGCTTTTGATTGAAGCAATACAGTGTGGTTTTTTACCTTTGGTGTGATGAGGGGAAACAGGCCCTTTGAATCCAAAGAGAAGTAAGGCAAAGTGCTGCGAACAAGCCCCATTTCAAAAAAGCGAGAATCAAAAGGGCCGTCACTTGTTCCCAGCGCAAAGGCAAGGCCTCCTAAATACTCTCGGTCGGGATCACTTGGATGAAAACCGGTGAGGTTTAGTGTGAGAATAAGTTTTTTCTGGTCCATATCGCTGCTATGAAAGCAGATTGTAAGGGAGCTATTTGTCAGCTCGACAATACCCTCATAGTAGCTGTAGCGTTGTCGGCTTGCAGGAAGATTACGATGGAACTCTCTGAACTTCGGATAAGTGATCCGCTCTTCAGAAAGGAGTGCTCTAAGTCGGGTGCCTTTCATTTCCCGATCTGAGCGAAGCCCCATAATGAGTGTGGCTTTCAGGCGGGCATCTTCCTCAAAGATGATGAGATAAGAGCCGATAACCACATCCTCTGTCACAGAAGGATAATAACCACGGTAGGTGCCGATAAAACGAGGATCAAAAACAGAAGAACTGCGATAACGAATGTTATCGGAATCCTCGAGCCTTTCATGTGTAAATTGGTAAACCTCAACAGGAGGCCGAATCTGTGAATTGTAAAAATCTACAATCTTGGCGATAGTAGCTCTGCTGGGAGCATAACTCTCATCATTGTTGCACTTGGCACAGATAGCGTAGGAAGGAAGTTTCTTTTCATCTATCTTTGCAGAAGGAGGTGTCTTTGAGCGAAGAACTGCAAAATAAGTAGTGCTTATTTTATCCCACATATACTTATAGTTTGCGTGGAACAATATCCGCTCGCTTTCCGAGAGGGGATGACTGATTTTTGGCATACGACCACCCCTTACAAATGTTCAGTGAATATTTTGTTGATAATGCCAGTTTACCACCAAAAAACGTTTATTGTCAATAAAAATATATCAAAAAATAGACTAAAATAAGATTAATAAAAGTAATAAATAGTTCATATCGAACTTACCAAACGAGGGGAGCAGTAATATAATAATGCCATTGAATCGATAAAAAGGCAAAATGCGTATTGAAGCCCAAATGTGTACAGAAGGAGAAACAATACAGAACAAAAAGACATAGGAATAGAGACAGCCAATAAAAAGCCAGGAAATGTAGGAAAACTTTAAGTACGATGGGGTCCAAACCCATCAATGACGGTTTTTAGATCGTTCCCAGGGTGCTTTAACATATTTGTGTATGAAAACAAGCGGATTTCAACAACGAAGTGGATAGAGAAATAGTGCCCTTTTTCGTTACAATGAATTTAGAAAAACGAGGAGGTGAATGGTGATGTCAGAACGCGATGTGCAGGATAGTCTAAAGTTCATGAGGGAAAAACTCCGTAAGGAACGTAAGGCCCAAAATATGTCCCAACTGACTCTTTCTGCAGAAGCGGATCTGGCCTGTAACACCATTTGCCGAATCGAGAAGGGAACAGCAGAGCCAGGAATCGGCAATCTTCTTAGACTTACCGATGCATTACATATTCCAATGTCAGAATTGTTCCCTCAAGGGGAAGGACCAAAAGCGAAAGAAATTGGAATAATTGATGATGCACAATTACAGGAAATAATTTCTCTGTGGCATAAGATACCGGGGGAAGCACGGGGGTCTGCATATGTGATGATAAAAGGGATGTTAATTGCCGCTCAGCAACTCCCGCAAAAGTAAAAAGGAATGGCAAGAATCTGGTTCTGGAGTAAAATCACCATAAATGGTATGAAAGAAATGGCGATCTCAACGTTTGCGTCGTAGAGAAAGGAAAAAGACAAATGTATAATATAGATAAGCCGCAAGAGCGGCGGAAAGCAACCGGAACGGGCGGAATACCGCCCGAAAACATCCGATTGCGCAGAACCTTGACAACCGAATATTTGCAGCTGTCCCTTTGCTATGGTGTAAGGGATAGAATGTCCATAGAAACAGCCGGATTCACCGGCTGGCGGTAAAGCTGCCTGCTTTTTACGGCGGGTGGCGCTCCCGCAAGCAAAGACACGCACGCGCACAGAGAAAGTGTGCGGGGGTCCAGAGGATAGAACCTGGGCCGTGAGTAAGACATAGCCTCGCGCAGCCGAACGGCTGGTGGACGATGTGCGGTGAGATCTTCACCGCCAGAGATAGAAAAACTGCATCAAGGAAGATTTGGTGCGACCGGCGATGCACCAACCGTCACCGGCCGCACAATCTTCCGCGGATGCCGATCAACAAAAAAGGAGAAACATCATGGAAGAAATGGTGGAAGTCCGCAAGGAGGTTTCCGACATGCCTTGCGGCAATGCGATTCCCGCAGAAGATGCCGGTCATCAGACGGAAAAAGATGTTGCTGGCCGTGAAAGTGACCGTGTTCCCGCCCCCGAGATGAACCCCAAGGTTCAATTGGAACTGTTGTCCGGCGAAGGCCGGAAGAAAGCGATCGGGGCTGTTGTGATCTATAATGCGGTCACGATCCGCGGAATTTCCGTCGTGGAGAACAGCAAGAAGAACCCTTTCGTCAAGATGCCCCGGGCTCCCAAGGGCGCCCGGACCAAGCACAGCGACATTGCCTACCCGATCAACAGGGCGGCGCGCGAAATGCTCTATTCCGCCGTGCTGCAGGAGTATGACCGGCTGCGGAGCGAGGAAGAGCTCCGGCGGCAGGAAACCAAGCTGCAAATTTCCTGATCTGAAAACAAGACCCGATGAGTGTAAAAGCTCATCGGGCCTTTTTTGTTGCAGCAGTTCTGGACAGAAAAGAGGAAAAACCATGATTGTAGTGGAATGTCTTTATACCAGCAACGAAATCGAGGAAGAAACCATCCTGCGGGAACAGCAGAAACGGTGCCTGGCGGCAGCCGCAAGCTATGGATGGGCTGTTCGGCGGGAAGTGTTTGAGCCGTTGCAGCTCAGCGCCAGAGGCATGGATGACCGAACCGGCATCCAGACGATTCTGGACGATGTGTGCAACCGCCGCTTCGACCTGCTGATGATCGCCAGCATGGACCGTCTTAGCTACGATAAAGAGGAAGTGAAAGCTTTCCTTGCCGAGATGGACCTGAATGGAATCTCGATTTTTAACGTGGGTTCCAACACGGTCACGCTGGCATCGGGCTGGGACCTCATGGCCTTTATCAGACAGATGATCTCCCCTGAGAATGGAGGTGACGCACAGTGACGGTACAATGCCTTTACCAGAATGACCCCAAGGACGCCGCCGCAGTGCTTGGGCAGCGCAACGCCTGCCGCCGCGCGGCCAACAAGCTGGGCTGGCTGATCCAGCAGGAGCGCATCTGCGACGCGTCGGAGGGAACGCCGCTGCTGCTTCGCCCTGATGTACAGGAACTGCTCCGTGATGTGGAGCAGGGGCGGTTTCAGGTGCTGGTGGTTGCCTCGGCGGAAGTCCTGCAATGCCCGGAGGGCGAATGGGAAAGCCTGCTGGCTGTTCTGCAAAAGGGTCGCGTTCGCACCTTTGCCGCCCAGCGCGGCTGCTGGCTCGAACCCGGCGGCCGCCGCTGGCCGCCCTTGCCAAGGCCGGATTGGACGAGACTGCACAAATCGGCTTGTCCTGCTGCGGTATCTCCGTAAAACGGCAAAAAACAAGTGTATCTATTTTAATATGTGCCGGGCCTTGGAAAAGGTGAAAAGGCCCGGCACTTTTCTTTTGGGAGGAACTTACCATGCAAAAACAACCTCTTCGCGTCTGGCTGTACGCCCGCACGGCGGACGCCAGGCCCGGTGTCCTGGAAGAACAGTTGAACTCTCTATACAGAGAAGCGGAACGCCGCGGGTACACGGTCGTGAACGGCGGGGCAGAGCACCGCTGCGCCGGCGACCTTGACCGGCCCGCGCTGTTTGCCATGCTGGCTGCCGTGCGCGGCGGGCGGGTGGACGCCGTTATGCTCACCCGGCTTTCCCGGTTCAGCTACCACCGGCTGGCGCTCTATCTGATCCTGTGCTTTTTGCAGGATCACGGCGTGGGGCTTATCACCACGGAATACGAGCTTCGCTACATTCTATATCTGCGCGGGTTCGAGCGTACGCTTTTGGATCGGGCGCAGGAAAACGGCTGCAATGCGCTGTGGGCAGAAGGTGAGTAAATATCCCCCTGCCCAAAACAAGTCTTTATATTATAGGAATAAGGAGGAATGCGCGATGGAAACCCTGTCCGTTTTGCCGGACGGAAGAATCGCCTTGTGTAAGATGGTCCACGGTACAGAGATCACACTGGTGTTCCAAGCGAAAGAATGCCCGGAAACGCTGAACAAAGTAACAAGCCAAATCATGGCCGCCTATGCAGAACGCAAAGAAAAATATGGTAAAACGTCAAAAAGTGGCCGGAAATAGAACGGTTCTTTCTCCGTTCTGGTGATAGCTTTCCGGAGCCGTTTACGGTATTGTTAGAGTACAGAGGATGCCCCAACCATCCTCGCTGCGGGCGCACCAACCGCCCGAAAAGAAACGATGCAAGGTGATGAAATGGTATATTGGGATGAACAGGGGAACACCGTTGAGATCTCCAAGGCCGATCAGCTTTGGCTGGACGATGGATACTTCAAGACCCAGCAGGCGCATCTGCCGCCGGACGCGCCGAGGGCGGCGCTGTCCTACCGGGTGTCCACCAAGGGGCAGGTCGACCACAACGACATCCCCATGCAGAAAATCAAGTGCCGCAAGTTCGCCCAGCAGCAGGGCTGGCGGGTGGTGATGGAGAAGGCAGAGAAAGGAATCTCCGGCTCCAAGGTGTCCGCCAGCAAGCGGGATGTGATCCAGGAGCTGCGGCAGGAGGCGGGCAACGGCAGCTTTGACATCCTGCTGGTCTATATGTTTGACCGGCTGGGGCGCATCGAAAGCGAGACCCCCTTTGTGCTGGAATGGTTTGTCCAGCATGGCATCCAGATGTGGAGCGTCCACGAGGGCCAGCAGCGGATCGAGAGCCACGGCGATAAGTTGATGAACTACATCCGCTTTTGGCAGGCGGCAGGAGAAAGCGAGAAAACCTCGATCCGCACCCGCGACCGCATTCGGCAGATCGTGTCCAGCGGGCATTTTGCCGGTGGGTTCGTGCCGTATGGATACCGGGCTGTCGATAAGGGCCGGGTAAACAAGCGCGACCAGCCGGTGAAGGACTTGGAGATCGACCCGGAGGAAGCCGCCTGGGTGCGCGAAGTCTTTGAAAAAGTGGCCAACGAAGGAGCCAGCGGCTACGCGATGGCCCGGATGCTGAACGACCGCGGCCTGTGCACCCGGCAGGGGGCCAGGTTTCAGTCTGTGAACATCAGGCGGATGATCCGCCACGAGGGCTACACCGGGTATCTGATCACCAAGGCGGCCCGATCGGAGTTTATACAAGAGCTGCAAATCGTGGATGAGAAGCTGTTCGCCAGGGCGAACGAGGTCATCGACTGCCGCAGCAAAAAGCTGGCACAGGAGAAAAACATCGCGGCAAAAACGAATAATCCAACCTTACTGGCTGGCATCGTCGTCTGCGCACATTGCGGGGCGAAGATGTCGGCCTTTTTGCACACTGACCGCTACAAGCTGGCGGATGGCACGATCCGGGAAAAGGTGCAGGCCAAATACAACTGCTACCAGCGCGGCCAGAAACTGCGGGCCTGCGACGGGCAGTCGCTGTACCTGGCGGAACGGGTGGATGCCGTTGTGCTGGAAGTCGTACACGACATTTTCCGCAGAATCCAACAGGAGCCGTATGACAGGAGCATTGAGCAGAAGCTGCGTCAGGAAAACGGCGAACAGGAACGGCAAAAACAGGCCGCCGAGAAGAAGATCAAGGCGGCCCAGTATAAGCAGAAGCGCTACGAGGACGAAGTGATCCGCTGCCTGGACGGCCAGAGCCGGTTTTCCGAGGAAATGCTGGCCCGGTTGATTGCCGAAGCGGAAACGGAGGTGCGGCAGGCGAAAGAGGAATACGCAGAGCTGCTCCGCAATGACACCACCCGCGCAACGATCCAACAGATCCGAAGCTACTACGACGAATTCCTGGGCTGGGCGAATGAGTTTGACCTGGCGACGATCCCCCGTAAACGTGCGATCCTGGGCCAGTTGATTGAAAAGGTGGAGGTGGGAAAGGGGTACAAGGTGACAGTGCATCTCAGGATGAGCTATGCGCAGTTTTTGGGGATAGAGGGAAATGGCGAAATACAAGTGCGGAAGGACGTTTGTGCGTGATGCTCTTTCTAGCGATAAGCGAGAGGAAAATCCTTGCAAAAGCATAAATATTTAACAGTATGACCCTTGAAACGCACACAATTTTCCTATACAATATACATAAAAGAAATTTGGTAAGCGTGAGGGTGTGGCGTGGATGACACAAAATGATCTGAGAAAAAAGTATCCTTATTACGATCAAATCCAGAGGTTTCGCCTGATCGATGATACGTTTATGAGCGTGGTTTTTCAGGACATCGGCTGTACGCAGTTCCTGATTCGTATACTTCTGCAGAATGATGGTTTGAATGTTACCGAGGTGGGGACACAAAATTCACTCAAGAATCTGCGCGGCCGGTCGGTGCGCTTGGATATTATCGCATACGATAAGCAGGGCAAGATTTATAATATAGAAGTCCAGCGCAAGGACGCAGGCGCTTTACCGAAGCGGGCGCGTTACAACAGTTCCATGATGGACGCCAATATTACAAGGCCGGGCGAAGGACTGGAAAATCTTCCTGAAACGTATGTGATCTTCATCACGGAAAACGACTATTTCCAGAGTGCATTGCCGCTCTACCATATTGACCGTACGGTTCGGGAATTGTCTGCACCGTTTCAGGACGAGGCACATATCATTTATGTGAACGGACAATATAGAGGCGAAGATCCGATTGGATCGGTTATGCACGATTTCTTCTGTGCAGATCCAAAAAGCATGAACAATGCAATTCTTGCCAATGAGGTGGCAAAATACAAAGATACAGACAAAGGAGTGAGCAGTATGTGCCGCATTATGGAAGAACTGACGAACGAAAGCCGTGAAGAAGGGCGCTTGGCAAACCTGCTTGAAAATGTCAAGAAGTTTATGGCTCGAGGAATGAGCTTTGACGAGGTGGCTGACACGCTGGAACTGAGCAAAGAGGACAGAGAGTTTGTACTGAGTAATCTTTAACGCGAGCTTGAGACTATGTGCAATTACAGCAAAGGTGTCTATAACGATGGTATGGAGAGAGGAAGGAATACAGGCATTGCGGGCGCTGCTGATATTCTCAAACGCATGGGGATGGACGCCGGCAAGATTGTTGAGCAGCTGATGCTCCAGTATGGTCTCGGCAGGGAAGAGGCAGCCGGGTATGTGCAGCGGGCAGAGCCGCAGTAAATCATTTCGTGCTATCAAAATGTAGCCAGGGCGGCGCCTGACGGGGACGCCGCCCTGGCTTTTTTGACATGACATATCGGTTAAAAACCGTTGACACTTCATGCACGCTATGGTAAGCTGCAAACACCCGCCTGGCCGGTTTTTATGTGCCTTGCTCCCTCTGTGAACGACAGCCTTAGTACGAGCCGTTACGGAGAGCAACTGACTCTTAATCAGTGGGTCCTGGGTTCGAGTCCCCGATGGTGCACCATTAAACGCAAATCCGAACGTACTTCTTTTTGAAGGTGTGTTCGGATTTGTTTTTTATCTGCAGTCTATGAATATGAAATAGAAAGAGCCTTGCGGCGGGAAAATTCCTCGCCGCAAGGCTTTTGGTTTATAAAATATAATATTTAAACTTATTCGTCAAATTCCAAAATTGTTTCCTTTTTTAGACGATAAAGTAGAGGGTCTTTCTTCATTTTGTGAAGAGGTATTTTATTATTTTGGCAATATTGCTTAAGTGTAGATGTCAGTTCATCACTGGCGCAGCAACCTAAAAAAATGGCAGAGGGGGAGATTGCGTCAAGCAACGCCCCTTTATTTTCATCATCCCACCTTGAACCGCATGCAGCTTCATCCCGAATAATGCGCCATTCCTTTTCATAAGACCATTCAGGAGACTTGCTGGTAAGGCTTTGAATAAATAGACTCATTGTTTCTTTATTTAGTGCGCCTTGATCCAGTGGAATTGACCGCAAGCATACCCGTTCCTGTGTATAAAGAACAGGTATTGCAGAAAATTGAAGTTTTTGATTTAGAGCCAAAAGGTTATATGAAACACAAAAGCCGCGATGGTTATTTGCATAATGTGACCACATAAGTAAAGAATCCGGAACTTCGCTTAGACAACTAATCCCCATAGAGCTTTTTTGATCAGCAAAGGTATTCTTTAAAAGCGCAATTTGTTTATGTAGATTGCTTTTGAGCTGAATCCATGCAGGACTGCCTTTGCGAATCGGTTTGCCACCAGAAATAGTAGGTAATAGATTATTGAAAATGGCTTGTTCATTGATTGCAATATCACAATCGAATGCGTCATTAAAATTACAGGGAGCGGAATACCACATCTTGTTTGATATTACGGAATCTAGACTGAGGGATTGATCCCTATAGTATTTGTACAAAAATGCTGGAGCACAGCATTGATAATAGTACCCAACCTGTTCTAGAGCCTGATTCTGTGTTTGTCCGGATTCGGTGAGGGCGGTAATTATTTCAGATTGCAAAGATTGTTTCCAGGAGTCATCAGTAATGCATTCTTGTAACTCAGCCATTTTTACCTCCAGCTTTCATGCTTACAATAATATGAATAAAAACCCAATTTGATTTTATAGATTGTTGCAAATAACCTCCTCGAACTCCTCCCAGCTTATCTCCCCCAACTGATACTTACTCAGCGCCATCTGGGCCTGCTTGCGCCAGGTGTTGTAGTCATCCCGCATTTTCTGGTTGCTTGGGGCACGAGAACAGCGCATCTGGTAGCGGTTGCGCATCTTGTTGTAGAGTTCCTTGGCTTTGTTGGCCTTCAGCTCCTCGGCATAGGCCAGCTTGGCGGCGATGTCCTTACAGGTAGCGCCGGTTTCCGGGTCCAGCACCCGCTCACAATACTTGGCGCGGCTGGAGAAGGGAACAAACAGCCGGTGGCAGCTTTCACAGACGGCAACCGGCAGGTTCTGGGCGCACATCTGTACGAATTCCAAAAAGAGTAACGCAGGCAGCGTATCGCTTGCGTAGAACGTGGCGGCAGAAATGCCGCCTTTTTTGTTGTCTGTGGACCGTTTATACCGGGTCTGGATATGGATGTCGTCCTCCAGCTTGTGGTATTTCTGGTAGGTCGAATCGCCATTTTCCGCCAGTTCCACCAGCAGCTCCGAAGGGCGCTGACCATGCTCTGTTCTGGGGCGGCCGTCCTCGTCCACCAGCGTAGCCTCAATCAGCTGGCGCAGATCGGTTTTTCCGTCCACCAACTGCTGCAGCAGGGACACAAAGGATTCCAATACCGACAGCGCCGTCCGGCACAGAAAGGCCTCCCCGGTATCACGCTGGATAAAGACATTCATCTGGTCTGTGTACTCCGGGAAGTTCCGGCAGAACCCTTCCATGATGTCGCTGGTCATGGCCAATTCGCCGAGGTGGGACATTCTGGTGCGCAATTCATCAAATGTATACGAACTGTCGTTTTTTCCGGTCTGTATAAATTGCCACAGGCTATGTTGGGTCGCTTTCAGTTCCCGTTCATTGCGACGGAAGTTGGCAAGCGTGTAGCCCTCTACAAGATCAAACAGGGCCGGGGAAACCTGCCGCACAGCGGCGGCAAAATCATGGTAAAAGGAAGCCACTTGGTAATACACACAGGTGTCAGGGGAGGCCAGGCTCTGCTGCATGGTCTGATCTTCCGGAAATTTTACGCCCCGGAATTTCTCCAGCAATGCGCAGCCCCGTTCCAGATAGGGGGCGGCATCCAGATCCAGCACACCAAATACCAGGGACCCCAGCGGATATGTATGCTGGGGCGTGTCGTAGCCCTGGATATATTCGGTGCGGCCTTCAAAGAAAAGGTACGTCTGGTAGTTCAAAATTCGTCACCATCCTGTGTTGGAGCATAGTGGGCGGAAAATGGCTCTGTGTTTTTCTGTGTTTCAGGAACAGCCGGAAAAGTGTGTGAATCATCCAACATGAAAACAGTCTAACACATCTTGAAACTGACTGCAAGACGTTGTATGCTGTATGTGTCGGAAGAATCTATGATGAAATCATCAAACATTTTCCAAGGGCAAAAACAACCGAAAAAGGGGGATGCCAGAAGCCAAAGTCCGCAACCAACCCATGATCTAAGGAGGCGCCATCTGAACCATGAACTCGTTCCCGCAGAGGAAAACCTGAACCGCATCGACAGCTTTCTGATGATCCCGTCCAGCCTTCTCTCGGAAGAACCTTACCGGGGACTTCCCGGCGAAAGCAAGCTGCTGTACGGCCATTTGTTGGGGCTGCTGCGGCTGTCGGCCCAGGATACCACCGGGCACTGGAAAGCCAACGGTAGGCCCTGTGTGAGCCTTTCACGGGCCAGTGCCGGGAGGCTTCTGCACTGCCAGCGGGAGAAAGCAGCCGGATTGTTTGCCGCCCTGGAACGATGCGGGTTGCTGGAGTCGGTGCCGGGACAATCAAACGGAAAGGCCCGGCGGTACTATCTCAATCTGCCCCGGCCCAAGGAACCCAACGAGCTGTGACTACCCGTCGGAGAATCCGGCACGACCTGTAGGAAAAACGGACAGGCATTTGATGGATTTGCCGACACTGACCCGTCGGAAAAACCGACACGATAAAGATAGAATGATATATCTAACTAAAAGAGAAATAGAGAAAGAATTCCACACCCCGCGTTTTGCAAAGGGTGGACGGAGGCTGCGGTGCCTGACTTCGAGAGGCAACCACAGACACGGTAACCGTTGCGACGGCGGCCCAACCGGGAAGATAGCACACCGATTTTGGTTGGCAGCCGTATCCCAATCCCTCCCGCCGCAGCGGGCCCACTGGCACTTTGCCGGCAACGCCGGAAAGTGTCATAGTGGGTCAGATGCTTTGCAAAGCATCTGCGTACCCCATCCGCAGCAGAACCGTACCCAAGAAAGGAGTCGCCTATCAGCAAAATCCATCGGACCGTGGTGCGCAATGAGCGCTACCGTAAAAATGCTATTTCGGTGCGGGAACGGCACAACGAACGAAAGAACGAAGTGTACTCCAACCCGGATGTGCTGCTGGAATACAGCCGCAACAATGTGACCTTTAAGCCCTGCGAGGCAGCTACTTACGCCCAGCAATTTGACCGGATGGTGGAGGAAGGCGTCGTTTCCACCCGAGGGCTGAAACCGGACGCCTACGTCTTTGACGAGCTGGTGTTTGATGTGAACACCGACTATTTTGAGTCCCACGGTGGCTATGAGTATGCCAAGCAATTCTACGCCGAGGTGTACGAGCTGGCCAAGGAGATCGCGGGCGGGGAACAGTACATCATCTCCGCGGTCATGCACGCCGACGAGCGCAACAGGGAAGCCAGTGACCGACTGGGAAGGAATGTGTTCCACTATCACCTCCACGTTGTCTACCTGCCGGTGGTGGAAAAGCAGATCAGATGGTCCAAGCGGTGCAAAGACCCGGCGCTGCGGGGTACCGTGCGGGAAACGATCATGCAGGTGAGCCACAGCAAAAAGTGGCCAATGGTCCCCATGACCGATGAACAGGGCCAACCGGTGCTGAAAAAGAACGGCAAGCCCCGGTTGGTGAGCTCTTACAGCCTGTTGCAGACCCAGTTCTTCGAGCACATGCGGCAGGCGGGATTCACCGACTTCGAGCGCGGTGTACAGGGCAGCGACGCCGAACATTTGGAGGTTCTGGAGTATAAGGTCCAGAAGGACCGACAGACAGTGGCAGAACTGTCTGACCAGACCAAACAGCTGCAAGGCCAGCGGAAGGAGCTTATCTCCCAGGTAAAGAACATTTCCGGGTCGATCCGCGATGTGGCGGACATCGAGCAGCGGGCCAAAACCAAAGGAGTGCTGGAAAAGCGGGTGGAACTGCCGGTGCAGGATTTTCAGAAGCTATGTGAGTTGGCAAAAGCCAGCGGCAAGTTGCAGGCAGAGAACCGCAGTCTGCGGATGCAGCTGCAGCAAAGCACGATGAGGGAACAGGAAGTGCGTCAGCGCCTCCGCCGCTGTGAGGAACAGCTGGATGCAGTGCTCACCGAGACCCGGCCCTACCGGGAAGCCATGCGGGTGGCACCGGAGCAGGTGCAGGCGTTTGTGCTGGGCATCTGCCGCCGCCAACAGGAAGAAAAGCGGCTGAACCGTCAGCAGCGCCGCCAGCGGGCCAAGGGCCAGGAACGATGAAAGAACAAGCAGCAAGGCAGCAGGGGGCAGCCCTGCAGAAAGGAGCCGCTACGGAAGATCGGCAGGAGAAGAAAACAGCACAGGCAGCGGCGTCCGCCAAGTACCGGGAGGACGGCGTGCCCCAGCAGGAGCTGGAGCGGTTTGCCCGGTTCCTGCTGCCCAAGATCCAGGCATTTTACCAGTCGGAAGAGGGACAACGGCTGTTTGAGGAGTGGAAGAAAAATCACCGGTAAGAGAAAGGCTCGACAGCAAAAAAGCGTTGCCTTATGGCAACGCTTTTGCTTTCGGAAAACAGATGGTGAATGTTGTTTCTTGGCCTAGGGAACTTTGTACCTGAATGGTGCCGCCCATAGCAACGACAAGTTCCTTGGTTATGGAAAGGCCAAGACCGTTTCCGGGGGTTGTTCGGGAAGGATCGCATTGATATAATCGGTCAAAAACATGAGGAAGATCGTCAGCAGAAATGCCTGTGCCATTGTCGGAGACACGGATCATTGCCTGTCGGGCGTCAAGGATCAGACAGAAACGAAACTGCGTGCCGTGGCTGTGCCGGAGCACATTCTCGCAAAGGTTGTTTACAATACGCTTGTAGGCGTTTTTATCCAGATCTGCCAGCCAGGTTTCTTCTGGGATCTCAATCATATAGGAAAAACCGCTGCTTTCCAGCGGGCCGATCCATTCGGCCATATATTGCCGTGAAATCTCACAGAGATCCAGCGGCTCGATTTGAAGCTTCTGCTCGCCTGCATCCAGTTTGACCCATTCAAAGAGCTTTTCCACAAAGGAACGCAGGGCACCGGCCCGTTCATAGGCGGTCTGCAGATATTCTTCCTTCTCTTGGCCCACAACGAGCCCGTTTTCAACGGCTTCCAGATAGCCTGTCAGGGAGGCAAGTGGTGTCTTGATGTCATGGGAAAGATTGGTGATCAGCTGTTTATAGGCCTGTTCGTGGCGCTTCTGTTGGATGGCGCTCTGCTGGCTTTGCTGTACAATCTTGTTGATGCCGTAGCCAATGGATCGAATCGCTTGCGGACCGCGGGTTACAATCCTGCGGTTCAGGTTTCCGGCTCCGATATCTTCCAGAGCTTTCTGGATTTCCAGAAGCTCCCGGTGCCAGAGAAAAAGCGTTGCAGCAAGCCAAAGGGCCAGCGCCGCACACAATATACAAATCACGAACAGCATAGATCTTCTCCCTTATGCCTTTTCATTGAAGCGATACCCCACGCCATACACCGTCAGTACATAAAAGGGGTGCTCAGGGTCCGGCTCAATCTTTTTGCGCAGCTTGCTGATGATCGACATAATATTGCCGTCATCCTGGTAATAAGGCTCTTTCCAGATATTCTGATAGATTTGCTGTTTGGTAAAGATGCGTCCCTTGTGCTGGGCCAGAAAGAGGAGAATGTCAAATTCTCTGGCGGTCAGAGATACCGGCTTTCCTTGTACTTCCACCGAATGAGCTGACGGGTCGATGATCATATCGTGAAAACGAAGGCGCTGATTTTCTTCGTGGTGGGGATTGAACTTCGTATACCGGCGCACCAGAGAGTTCACGCGGGCCGTCAATTCTGCCAGACCGAAGGGCTTTGTCAGATAGTCATCTGCACCGTTCTGCAGTCCGGCAACCTTATCTTCTTCCTGATCTTTGGCGGTAAGCATCAGGACCGGTACGTTGCTCACAGCCCGAACCTTTTCCAGAACGCTGTATCCATCCATGCCGGGAAGCATGATGTCAAGAATGACCAGAACACAGTCACTCTGATTCTGATAGAAGAAGGAAAGCGCATCCTCCCCACGCAGAAAAGTATATACGGGAACTTGCTCCGTTTCGATACATTTCTTCACCAGTTTGCACAGTGCTTCGTCATCGTCGATCGTCAGAATATATTTCATGGGTCCGTCCTCAGTTTGGAAGTTCGTAAACACAGCCATAGGAGGCTATTGTATATATTGTATCACGTTCCGGGCTTTGAGAAAATTTCGGAATCGGCCTTTTCTCTGTTTTGAGGGAAAAACAAGATTTCGTTAAGATTCTGATAAGGCGAAAGTAAGATTTTGAGCGTATACTGAACACAAGTTCCAAGAATTCTCCCTCACCAGAACAAGGAAAAGAGGTTTACCATGAAAGAATCCTATGCCATTGAAACCCGGCACCTGACCAAAAGATACGGTGAACAGGTCGCTGTCAACGATGTCTGCCTGCACGTTCCCAAAGGCCATATTTATGGCCTGCTGGGACGGAATGGCGCCGGGAAAACCAGCATCATGAAGTTGATTTTACAGCTGATGCCGGCTACCTCCGGCGAAACGCTGCTGTTCGGAGAGCAGGTGAAGCGCAGAGAACGCGGTGTCTTTCAGCGTATTGGTGCCATCATCGAAACACCTGGTTTCTATCCCAATCTGACAGGGACCGAAAATCTGGAAATTTTCGCCAAGCTGCGGGGAACGATCCGCCCTGACGCAGTGGAGCACGCCCTGCAGGTGGTGGGATTGCCCTATAAGGACAAAAAGCTCTTTGGGGAGTATTCGCTGGGCATGAAACAGCGGTTGGGGATTGCCAACGCCATTATGCATGACCCGGAACTGCTGATCCTGGATGAGCCTACCAATGGCCTGGACCCCATCGGGATTGCGGAGGTACGGGCCTTTATCCGCTCCCTCAGCGAAAAAGAGGGAAAGACCATCCTGGTTTCAAGCCATATCCTTTCGGAAATTTCCATGCTGGCCGATGATATCGGCATTCTGGACCATGGTGTTTTGCTGGAAGAGGAAACGATGGAGGAACTGAAAAAGAAAAACCAGAAATATATTCTGCTGCAGGTGTCCGATACAGCGGCAACGGCCCGCATTCTGGAACAGCAGATGGCTCTGCAGGTCGGGGAATACTCCATTCAGGATACAACCAGCGTCAAAATTTTTAAAACCACCATCGACCGGGAGGCACTTGTGCGGGAACTCACGTTGCAGGGCGTGGGGCTTTCGGGACTGGCGGAAAAAGACGATACGCTGGAAGACTATTTCAAGAAAATCACGGGAGGCGAGGGCATTGCTTAATGTGGTGCGCGTCGAGTTTTCCAAACTGCGGCGCTGGAAACTTTTACGGGTCTTGCCGTTGCTCTCTCTGGTGCTGCCGGCGATTACCTTCTCCTACTTTGCCACCCATCCTGATTATCTGACGGATATGGGTTTATACAAGCAGGCGCTGTTTTCCTTTAATATTTTTCTGATTCTGCCTGCCATCCTGGGCGTTTTGGCATCTATGCTGGTATATAATGAGCAGCGCTGTGACGTCTTGAAACAACTGTGGATCATCCCTGTGAGCAAGGGAGGATATCTCTTTGCCAAGTGGGTGGTCGTTCTGACGGTTTCCCTTGCTTTTATGATGCTGGCGGTGGCATTTACCTTTGCATTCGGGCTGGCCTTCGAGTTCCTTTCCTGGAACGGGGAAATGATGGCATTCGTTCTGTATAAGGGAATCGAAGCTGCAGTTCTGGAAGCGGTGGCGGTTATCCCGATTCTGGCGCTGGCGGTATCGCACAAGGGGTACCTACTGCCTTGCTGCGCAGCGATTATCTATGCTTTTCTGGGCTTTATCGTGGCTCAGACGAACCCGTACCTGATTCCCTCTGCTTGTGCCATCCTTTGTATTTCAAGAGATCTGCCCAATATAATAATGCCCTGTGCCTATCAGCCGTTTTTTGCCGTACTCTGTTTTGGAGGATGGGCGGTGGCGTCTGGAATCTACGCCTATCATGGTCTTTCGGAAAAGTGAGGAAAACACAATGCAGGTTATGATTTGGACAGAATTGAAAAAACTTCGCCGTTCCCGTATGCTGCTTGTGGCACTGTTTGGACTCTGCATGGTACTGGTCATTGTGACAGCCCAGGGCTTTTTCGCCGGAGGAAATGAAGCGTATGGCATGGAACCGGAATGGTATCTGACCGGGGTACAGTCCCTGGGAACGATGTATGCGTTGCCGGGCATCATCGCGCTGTTTGGCAGTTATATCATTTGCCGGGAGAGCCAGGAAGATGTGCTGAAGTCACTTTTGCTCATTCCGGTCAATATGGGCAAGATGGTAGTGGCCAAGGTCATGGTGATTCTGGTTTTCAGCGTGGGAACTTATTTTGTGCTGTTTCTGGCGGCCTTTGCCGTGGAGATGGCTTTTCATGCCCAGGTCCTTACGGCAGCGATTTTTTGGCACTATCTCAAAATCTATTTGGTGGATGGAATTTGCGTTTTCTTCGCAGTGTTGCCTATTATCTGCTTCATTACCGAAAAAAAGCTGGATTACTGGCTCAGCCTTCTGGCAGCGGAAGTTTACTCCTTTATCACGATCTTTGTGGGAAACCTGGGAACCATATCCAAACTGTATCCGCTGGTGGCTGCGTTCACGCTTTCCGGGTATTACGAATCCACCCCGGCGGAAATCCTGCTCAGTGTGATTTCGATGGCGTTGTGCGGTACGATATCCGGCATCCTGATTTATCGGCTGAGCAAAAGGGACGCTTTGCAGTAAAGTTGTGGCATCAGGTGCTTTCGGAAGCCTAAGTGGACAATACTTCTTGCAATAAATCCAAAATTCGATTATACTTGAATTAACGAATTTTGCAGGAGGTCTTTCCATGGATGTATCCGTAGGCACCCGTCTGCGCGTGCTGCGCAAGGATGCGGGGCTGACCCAGGCCCAGCTGGCGGCGTTGGCCGGAACCAATCAGGCGGCCATCAACCGGTACGAAACAGACCGGGCAGCGGCACCTTACCGTATTCTGGTCTGGTATGCCACCTATTTTAATGTATCGCTGGATTATATCTTCGGCCTGTGCGAGGACCCCCGCGGGCGGTATGTCTGCGTCACGCCGGAGGGGGCGCAGGAAGTGGTACAGCGCAAACCGGACTGGAGCGAGTTTGTGGAAGCCTGCTTCACGCCGGGCAGCGAGCTGAACCGCCGTCTGAAACAGATGATCCTCAATATGGGAGAAGAGGAGAAGCACAAGTAAGGAGGTGTACGCCATGAATGCCGTGATCTATGCCCGCTACAGCAGCGACAACCAGCGGGAGGAATCCATCGAGGGCCAGCTGCGGGAATGCAAGGAGTATGCCGACCAGAACGGCATCACCGTGGTGCGGACCTACATTGACAGGGCACTGTCTGCCAAAACCGACAGCCGCCCGCAGTTCCAGCAGATGATCCACGACAGCGCCACCCATACCTTTGAGGCGGTGCTTGTGTGGAAGCTGGATCGCTTTTCCCGCAACCGGTACGATTCGGCCCATTATAAACGCATCCTCAAAAACAACCGGGTCCATGTGGTGTCGGTGACGGAACCTATCTCCAACACGCCGGAAGGTATCATGCTGGAAAGCCTGCTGGAAGGCATGGCCGAGTACTATTCGGCGGAGCTGGCGGAGAAGGTCAGCCGCGGTCACAAGGAGAACGCCCTAAAGGCCAAGTTCAACGGCGGCCCGGTGCCGCTGGGCTACCGCATTGACAGTGAGCATCGCTACCAGATCGATCCGGCCACCGCGCCGGTGGTGCAGGAAGCGTTCCAGCGGTATGCGGCGGGGGAAAGCATCCGCAGTATCGTCGAGTAGCTGAACGCCCGCGGCATCCAGCCGGGGCAATCCGTTCACCAAGAACAGCTTCCAGACACTGCTCAAAAATCGCCGGTATCTGGGCGAATACCGCTATAAGGATACCGTCATACCGGATGCTATCCCGGCCATCATCGATCCGGATTGCTTCGATGCGGTGCAGCGACGGTGCGAAATTCACCGTCAGGCACCGGCCCACAACAAGGCGGATGTCCACTATCTGTTGACTACCAAGCTGTTCTGTGGCAAGTGCGGCACCATGATGGCGGGGGAGAGCGGTAGAAGCCATACGGGCACGGTCCACTGTTACTATAAGTGCGGCACCCGAAAACGCAGCGGCAAGGAGGTTTGCAGCCTGAAGCCGGTGCGCAAGGAACCGCTGGAACAGTTTGTGGTGCAGACGGCGCTGGAGAAGGTGCTGAATGACCGGGTCATCGACCTGCTGGCGGACAAGCTGCTGGAATACCAGAGCAAGGAAAACACCCGCCTGCCGGTTTTGCAGGCGGAGCTAAAAGAGGTGAAGCGCCGCATAGACAATCTGGTGGCGGCCATCGAGCAGGGCATCCTGACGCCCGCCACCAAGGCGCGGATGGAGGAGCTGGAACAGCAGCGTGAAGCGCTGGAAACCGGCATCCTGCAGGAGCGGATCGAAAAGCCGCCCATCACCCGGGAACAGATTCTATTCTGGTTCGATCAGTTCCGCCACGGCGACCCGGCGGATATCGCCTTTCAGGAAAAGGTCATCGATTGCTTTGTCAACTCCATCTATCTGTTCGATGACCGTATCGTGGTGAATTTCAACTATCAGGAGAGCGGAAGAAAAGTCTCCCTCGAAGAAGTACTTAGTTCGTTTTTGGATGGGAATGGTGCACCAAAAAAAGCCTTACGGAAACGTAAGGCTTTTTTCATAATGATTGCCGCTTTGTGTGAGTGCTTTCGTTTTGCCGTTGACTTCTGACCGAGTCAGCGGCTCTTTTTGTTTTGTAGGAGGTCTTATTTTTATATAAACAGGTCATCCGGTGGGGTACAACGGCAAAGAGTGCCAAATATTCAACAAATCCTTGGAATCTTAACATCCGCAGGCGTGGGAGCAGTAACGAAGCGGATAAAACCTGGAGTTCATTAGGGAACCAAACCCGGGGCCAGACCATGAGAGAGACTCTGGGACGGGACGGTCATGTGCAGGGATAAGTTCTCTTACCCGTCTCGCAGCCTAAAACCTCTACAGGCCGTCCGACTGTGGATGATATGTATCAGGAACATAGTCAGAGGATTTAAGAAAAAGCAAGCCGTCGCGGGGGAGCCATTCCGGCAGACTGGTGGCTTTTTGTACACGGCTCCAGCCGGCGGGATTTCTCTTAGCGGGCCTTCCGGGTGTGATGCGATAAACAATGTAATGCTCGCCGTTGCAAAATTGCAAGATAGCAATTTTGCCGGTAGGAAAATCAGCGTCTGCCTCTGCCAGCGAAAACTGCCACTGACATTGTGTGTCCAGTTCAGATAACTCTATGATTTGTTTGGCAAGATTATAGGCTGTATCCTCATTGGGCTGTTTAAACCCGCCATTGTCGTCGATGGGCAATTCGCCTTTCGCATACGCCTCATCAATTGTCACCTGAGCGGCGGTCATGAGGGAGCGAGCCTGGAGCATGACGCGCTTTTCAACGGCTTTGTCGATATAGCCGGTCAGGGACGGGACCAAAAGCGCTGCCAATACGGCCAGGATGACCAGGACAACGATCAGTTCAACGAGGGTAACCCCTCTTTTTTGGTTGGAATCACAGAACCGGGCCATAGCGCACGCCTCCCGCATCAGTATAAAACCGTACAAATAAAGTATATGCACATAACGATGCTGCGTCAATTGTGGGGAATGCCAAATAATTTATACATTATTTGTGAATAATGTGATATTATAATTCGATTTGAAAAACGCAGACGACGGCGGCAGTAAGAGGTACTGCCAAAAATCCTGCCCCAAATTTGTCGATTGTGCCAAACGAATAAAGTTGCAATCAGATTTGACTTTTTGTATACTATACCTATATATACTATACAAAATAATCGGAAATATTATAAAAATTCTGGTTGGAAAGCGGGCCGGGTGTTGAAAAAGATTAGAATACAGCGGGTGGGCATCTTTGATATTGTCGCCACGCTGGTGTTGGCGGTGGTGCTCGTCGCGTTCGCGGTGCAGGGCACGGGGGAGTTGGCTCAAATGCAGACCGCCACGGACGATTACATCCAGTGCGTGACACTGGCACGGCAGCTGCAAAGCGGGTCGGACTACCTGATCGAGCAGGTGCGGATGTACACCGCCACCGGTCAGCGGGAGTACATGGACAACTACTTTGAGGAGCTGAACACGACCCGCCGCCGCGAGAACGCTTTAGAGTATTTTGCAGAGCATTACGGCGACAACGATGCTTTCACGCTGCTGAAATCCGCCATGACAACGTCGCAAAATCTGAGCTATACGGATCGCGCAAACCCCGGCGAGAGCATCTTCAAGGATGCTGACAAGGCGCTGTACCGTGTCAAGCAGAACGGCAAGCACGGCTGCGGCTTCTATTAAGTGCGCACGGATTTTGCGCAGCTGCGCCGTCTGCCGGACCTGCTTTTCCCGCGGCGCTGTCCGTTTTGCGGGTCATTGCTGGGGCCGGACGCACTGCAGGGCACGGTTTGCCCGGCCTGCGTGCCCGAGGAAATGCGCTTACAGCACATTCCGGCGCGTCTGCCGGAGGGCGAACACGATTTTTACGCCGTGCGGGAGGCTGCCGCGGCGTATTATTACGAGGATATTGTACGTACAGCCGTTTTGCGTTGCAAGCGGGGCGGCTGCTTTTGGTATGCCCGGGAGCTGGCGGACCGTGTGGCCGTGCTGGTGTTCGGCGCACTGCCGGCCAAACAGCCCGGAAAAATGCCGCAGTATGCGGGTGTGACCGCGCTGCCCCTGTACAGCTGCATTGTGCCGGTGCCGCCCCGCCAGCCGCTGCCCGGTATGCCGGGTCTGCCGCTGCTGCTGGCGCGCCGGTTGGGCGCGGTGCTGGGGGTCCCGGTGGAGACACCGCTGTACATCAAGCGCCGGGGCCGCCCGCAGAAGGAGCTTACCCGCGAGCAGCGCCTGCAAAACGCCAGGGGCGCGTTTGGCTGCCGCCCCGGCACAGACCTGACCGGCAGGCGGGTGCTGCTGATCGATGACATTATCACAACCGGTGCGACGGCGTCGGCGTGTGCGCTGGCACTTTTGGAGGCCGGTGCGGTGGAGGTGACCGCTGTGGCGATTGCCGCGGCGGAGGAGCTGCCCAAGAGCCGGAAAAAGCCCCCTGAGACAAAACCATAAAAAGACCGAAGCGGCGTGCCCGGAAATCATGGGCGTACCGCTTCGGCCTTTTTCATAGCTTATACGAGCTTATACGGGGCATCTCCGCACCATCCGGTATGCCGTGCCTGCCCCGCCCAACGCCCAGCCCTGCCAAAAATAGGGTGAAAAATTTGGCGGTTTTGCCACGCGCATAAAATCTGAACATCCTGTATAATAAAGACACGGATCGATTTTCTGCTGTAAAAGGAGAAACCGCGATGACAAAACAAAAATATATCATGGCGCTGGACGCGGGCACCACGTCCAACCGCTGCATCCTTTTTAACGCCCGGGGCGAGATGTGCAGCGTCGCGCAAAAGGAGTTCACCCAGTATTTCCCCAAGCCCGGCTGGGTCGAGCATGACGCCAACGAGATCTGGACGACCCAGCTCGGCGTGGCGCTGTCGGCCATGAACGAGGTCGGCGCGTCGGCGGAGGATATCGCTTCCATCGGCATCACAAACCAGAGAGAGACGACCATCGTCTGGGACCGTGACACCGGCGAGCCGGTCTACCACGCCATTGTCTGGCAGTGCCGCCGCACAAGCGAGTACTGCGACGAGCTGAAGGCCCGCGGCCTGACCGACCTGATCCGGCAAAAGACCGGGCTGGTCATCGACGCCTACTTCTCGGGCACAAAGCTCAAGTGGATCCTGGACAACGTGCCCGGCGTGCGCGCGCGTGCCGAGCGCGGCGACCTGCTGTTCGGCACGGTGGAGACGTGGCTCATCTGGAAGCTGACCTGCGGCAAGATCCACGTGACCGACTACTCCAACGCCAGCCGGACGATGATGTTCAACATCCACACGCTGGACTGGGACGACGAGATACTGAAAATTCTCGATATACCGCGCTGTATGCTGCCGCGTCCCGTGCCCAACAGCGAGTTCTATGAGTACGCCGACCCGATGCACTTCGGCGGCGAGATCAAGATCGCGGGGGCGGCGGGCGACCAGCAGGCCGCGCTGTTCGGCCAGACCTGCTTTACCAGGGGCGAGGCCAAGAGCACCTTCGGCACGGGCGGCTTTCTGCTGATGAACACCGGCGAAAAGCCGGTATTCTCCCAAAACGGGCTGGTCACCACCGTGGCGTGGGGGTTGGACGGAAGGGTAAATTACGCGCTGGAAGGTTCGATTTTTGTGGCGGGCGCAGCTATCCAGTGGCTGCGGGACGAGCTGCACATTATCAGCGCCGCGCCGGAAATCAACACGCTGGCGGCCTCGGTGCCGGACAGCGGCGGCGTGGTGGTGGTGCCGGCCTTTACGGGGCTGGGCGCGCCCTACTGGGACATGTATGCACGGGGCGCGGTGCTTGGCATCACACGGGGCACCGGGCGGGGCCATCTGGCCCGGGCGGTGTTGGAGTGCATCGCCTATCAGGTCACGGACCTGATGCTGGCCATGCGGCAGGATGCCGGCTGCGACATCACCATGCTGCGGGCGGACGGCGGCGCCAGCGTGTCCGACATCCTGCTGCAGATGCAGGCGGATCTGCTGCGCATCCCGGTGGACCGGCCGGAGATGGTGGAGACAACGGCTTTCGGCGCGGCGGCACTGGCGGGCCTGAGCTGCGGCGTCTGGCGGGATATGGAGGAGCTGAAGGCACTGCGCCGCAGCCAGCGGGTGTTCCTGCCGGAGGGGACGCAGGCGGACTGCGACCGGAACTACCGGCTGTGGAAGCGTGCGGTATCCCGGGCGGCGGATTGGATCGAGCACTGACCGGCTCGTGAACAGTGTGTAAATTTCGCTATTGTCCGCTTGCAACGGCGGACAAAACGCGGTATACTATGCAGCAATAGAATACCAATATTTGAAAGGAGAACCATTACATGAGCATTCTGGATAATCTGAACAGTCTGAGCAAGAAGGCGCAGGAGTACGCCGATGTTGCCGTGGATAAGGCCAAGGATCTGGCGGGGGTCGCCGTGGATAAGGCAAAGTCCGCCACTGACGCCGCCAAGCTGAATATGGCCATCCTCACCGAGCAGCGTGAACTGGAGAAGAATTACCGCGCCATCGGCGAGTGGTTCATCTCCGAGTATACCGGCGAGACGCCCGACGCCGTGAAGGACGTGGTGGCCGCCGTCAACGCCTCCAAGGCCCGCATTGCCGAGCTGGAGGCCGAGAAGGCCGCCAAGGCCGAGCCTGCCGTGGAGGAGGAGACGGTCAGCGTCAAGGTCTGCCCCGTCTGCGGCGCGGCCAGCGAGGACAAGTTCTGCCCCCACTGCGGCGCACCCATGGGCGAGTAAGAAAGCGCAAAAAAAGAACCGCCATATGGCGGTTCTTTTTTTGCGCTCTTTTACTGTTTGCTCCACTCCAGCGAGGAGGAGATGCCCATATCCTCCAGCGCCGCCAGCAGGGCGTTGTCGTCATGCCACGTCATGGTGCCGCCGTTGAGGGTATAGCCCATGGACTCCTCGGTCTTGAAGCCGCTGCCGCTCTCACTGAGGTACAGCCGGCCCTTTTCGGCCTTGTAGCTGCCGGAGGCGATGTCACCGTCGATGCCGCCCAGCAGGGCGCTGACATCGAAAGCGGACAGGACGCTGTCCACCAGACTGTCCACGGTGAGATCGCTCTCCGCCAGCACCTTGTCATACTCCTCCCGGGTCATGCCCTGCTTCTCGGCCTCCTGATAGCTCAGCTCCACGATGACGGGCTTCAGCGCCTGGATGTACGCGGTGAAGGAGACGGTAGTGGCGTCGGCGTCCATACCCATGGTGAAGGTGCCGTCGTCATTGAATACGGTGGTGAGGTACATCTGCATGGGCACCTCGGAGGCATACTCGGAGTCCAGCGCATCGCTCATCTCTGTGTCCATCTGCGCCGTGATGTCCACCACGCACTGCCATGTGCCCACGAGCTGCCTGCTTTCACTGCTGCCGCAGGCGGTGAGGCTCAGTGCCAGCACCAGCGCCAGCAGAAATGCGGTGATCTTTTTCATGATAGGTTTTCCTTTCCCGACGGATGATACTGTGCGGTCCAGCCGCCGGGGGCATTATAGCCGAAACGGTGCGCGGTGTCAATCGAAACGGGCAGATGATCCGTTGAGACAGGCTTTTTCTTGCAAAACGCCGCATTATCCTGTATGCTGGTAGGAAAAGGGAGGGAGAGAGATGACGCTTTTGCAGATGCGCTATATCCTGGAGGTGGACCGCTGCGGCTCCATGAACCGGGCGGCTCAGGATCTGTTCGTGTCCCAGTCGGCACTGTCCACCGCCATTCTGGAGGTGGAGAAGGAGCTGGGCATCACCATTTTCCGCCGCAGCAACCGGGGCGTGGTGCTGACGGAGGAGGGACGGGAGCTGGTGGCCCAGATCGCGCCCATCGTGGAGCGCAGCGGCCGCATCGCCCGGTATTACAGCGAGCGCCGGGCGGAGAACCGGGTCACGCTGTCCGTGGCATCCCAGCGCTATCCCTTCTGTGCCAAGGCATTCGTGGAGTATCTGCACCTGCTGGAAGAGCCGCGCATACAGGTGAGCTTCAAGGAGATGGAGATGGCCGCCGTCATCGACGAGGTGTTCCGCCGCCAGAGCGCGCTGGGCATCATCTTCGTCTCCGACATGACGGAGCACTTCATCGGCCGCATCCTGCAGGAGAAGGATCTGGAATTCTGCCAGCTGGCGAAGCTGCGCCCCCGGGTGTTCATGCGCCGGGGCCACCCGCTGGCCGCGGAGCCGTCGGTGCGGCTGGAGCAGCTGTACGCCTATCCCTATGTGGTGTTCACCCAGTCTGACAGCAATTATCAGTACGCGGAGGAGGCGGTGGTGGGCACCGGCGCCCAGTTCGACCGGGTGGTCTGCGTCAGCGACCGGGCCACGGCCTACAACGTCATGGCCCACACCAACTGCGTCTCCACCGGCAGCGGCGTTATGCCGGAGGGCTACGGCGACGACCGGTTGGTGACGCTGCCCCTGACCGGACAGGTGCATGATATGCGTCTGGGGTACATCAAGCTGCGCTCCGTCCCGCTGACAGAGACGGGAGAGAAGTTCGTGGATATTCTGACCCGCAGCCTTGCCGAGATCGGCGAGCGCGTGTAAAAAACAGAGGAAAGGGCGCCCGGCGGGCGCCCTTTTTCACATTACACCACCTGAAAAATGAAAAATTTCAGGTAGTTCGTCTCGTCCACGCCCCACAGGATGGGGTGGTCGGCGCACTGCTGCCGCGCCTCGATCTGCCGCAGCTGCACTCCGGCGTCCCGGGCGGCGCTGCGCAGCATGCGGATGAACAGCTCCTCCGTGGCGAAGTGGCTGCACGAGCAGGTGGCCAGATAGCCGCCCCGGGGCAGCAGCTTCATGGCGCGGTAGTTGATCTCCTTGTAGCCGGTCATGGCGTTGTGCACGGTCTTGCGGCTCTTGGTGAAGGCCGGCGGGTCGAGGATGATGAAGTCGTACTTTTTCGGCTGCTTTTCCAGCTGGGGCAGCAGGTCGAACACATTGGCCGCCACGCAGTCCATGACGCCGTCCAGTCCGTTGCGCCGGGCGTTCTCCGCCGCGCACTGCACCGCGAACTCCGACACGTCCACGGCGGTGACATGGGCCGCACCGCCCCGGGCTGCGTTGAGGGCAAAGGAACCGGTATGGGTGAAGCAGTCCAGCACCGTCCGGCCCTTCGCCAGCCGGGAAACCGCCAGCCGGTTGTATTTCTGGTCCAGAAAGAAGCCGGTCTTCTGCCCGTTCTCAAAGTCCACGGTGTAGGTGATGCCGTTCTCTGTGATATCCACCGTTGTCTCCGCCGGCGGCGTCTCGCCGGGCAGGGGATACCAGCCCTTGTTCTGCTCCATGCCCTCCAGCTCCCGGATGGCCACGTCGTTGCGCTCGTAGATGCCCCGGATGTCCTGACCGTCCTCCCGCAGCACGCGGGCAAGCAGGGGAAACAGCCGGGCCTTGATGCGCTCCATGCCCAGACTCAGGGTCTGGGTCACCAGCACGCTTTCGAACCGGTCCACCGTCAGGCCGGGGAACAGGTCGGCCTCGCCGAAAATCACACGGCAGCACCGGCTGTCCGTTTCGCCCATCACCACCTTGCGGTAGTCCCAGGCGTAGCGGATGCGCCGTTCCCAGAAGGCATCGGAAAAGTCGTCGTTGGCGTTGCGGCTCACCAGCCGCACCCGGATCTTGGAGCGGCTGTTGTAGAACCCGCAGCCCAGCCAGCTGCCCCGGCGGCTCACCACGTCCACCAGACCGCCGTCCTCCGCGCCGCTTTCCACGGCAGTGACCTCACCCTCATAGACCCACGGGTGTCCGCCGGTGAGAGCGGCCTCTCCCTTGGGAGTGATGGTGACCTTGGCATAGGGACGCGCAGCTTTCATGGTACATACCGCCTTTCATTTCGTGGCCACCATCATAACACATCTTCCCCGGATTTTCCATATATTTATAGTACGACGAAATGAAAGGGGAATAAGTATGCCAAGCGTGTATCTGAGTCCAAGCACACAGGAATATAATCCGTATATCACCGGCGCCGGCAGCGAGGAGTATTTCATGAACCTGATCGCCGACGCCATGGAGCCGTACCTTACCGCCAACACCATTCGTTTCGGCCGCAACACACCGGAAATGACGGCGGCCAGCTCCATCCGGCAGGGCAACGCGGGAAACTACGACTTCTATCTGGCCCTCCATTCCAACGGCAGCACCGACGGCAGCCGGGAGGGCACCGTCCGGGGGGTCATCGCCTTCTATTACCCCGGCAGCACCAACGGCCAGCGGGCCGCCGATATCTTCGTGCGGAACCTCAAGACCATCTATCCGCTGCCGGAAAAGGTCTATACCCGTTCCACCACTGCGCTGGGGGAGGTGCGCCAGCCCCGGATGCCCGCCGTGCTGCTGGAGCTGGGATACCACGACAACTATGCCGACGCCCGCTGGGTGCAGAACAACATCGAGGCCATCGCCGCCAATCTGGCACTGTCCCTGACGGAGTATTTCGGCCTGCCGTTTATCACGCCCATCACGCCGTGGCGCGGCACGGTGCGCACCCAGTCCGGAAACCTGAACCTGCGGGACTACCCGTCCACGTCGGGCCGGGTCATCGCCCAGCTGCCCTCCGGCACGGCGGTGACGGTCTATGGCCGCACCGGGGAGTGGTACAGCGTGGGACATCAGGGCCATCTGGGCTATGCTGCCGCCGCATACATCCAGTAGCCGGCTTTGACTGACAAAACCGGGAATTTGCCCAAAAAACACAGGGCATTTTTCCCGTTTGCCCTTGACAGTTGACTATAATATGTTTAATATTGTATAGGATTATCATCGGGAGGACAGGGGTCCCTTTCGATTATTTTCTAAGGCACATCTTGTGCCGCCCCATACAAACCATCACAACATAGGAGGAATGAACAGTGACCGCAACAGGTTGGATCGTGGCAGCAGCCGCGTTCGCTGTGGCGGCGGTGGTCTTTTTCCTCCTCGGCATTCGCTACCGCAAGGGCGTAGCGGAAAAAGAAATCTCCAGCGCGGAGGAAGAAGCCACGCGCATCATCAACGAGGCAATTAAAAGCTCTGAGAACAAAAAGCGGGAAGCGCTTCTCGAAGCAAAAGAAGAGATTTTGAAAAACCGCAGCGAATACGAGAGGGAAGTGAAAGAACGCCGCGCCGAGCAGCAGAAGCAGGAGCGCCGTTTGCAGCAGAAAGAGGAGAATCTCGATCACAAGACCGAGATGATCGAGAAGAAAGAGGAGGCGCTGGCCCAGAAGCACGCCGCCGCCGATAAGGAGCAGGAGGAGATCAAGCTCATCAAGCGCAGCCAGACCGAGATGCTGGAGCGCATCTCCGGCTTCACGGCGGAGCAGGCCAAGGACTACCTGATCGCACAGGTGGAGTCCGAGGTCACCCATGAGACGGCGCTGAAGATCAAGGAGATCGAGGCCCGCGCCAAGGACGAGGCGGATCAGCGCGCCCGTGAGATCGTGGCTACCGCCATCCAGCGGTGCGCCGCCGACCATGTGGCCGAGATCACCGTCAGTGTGGTACCCCTGCCCAATGACGAGATGAAGGGCCGCATCATCGGCCGCGAGGGCCGCAACATCCGGACGCTGGAGACCCTGACCGGCGCCGACCTGATCATCGACGATACCCCCGAGGCCATCACCGTCTCCTGCTTTGAGCCGGTCCGCCGCGAGGTGGCCCGTCTGGCGCTGGAGAAGCTCATCGCCGACGGCCGCCTCCACCCCACCCACATCGAGGAGATGGTGGAGAAGGCCCGCCGCGAGGTGGACGGCGTCATCCGCGCCGAGGGCGAGCGCGCCGTGCTGGAGACCGGTGTCCGCGGTCTGCACCCCGAGCTGCAGAAGCTGCTGGGCCGTCTGCACTACCGTACCAGCTACGGTCAGAACGTGCTGCAGCACTCCATCGAGGTCAGCCACATCGCCGGCATGATGGCCGCGGAGCTGGGCGCCGACGTACAGGCAGCCAAGCGCGCCGGCCTGCTGCACGATATCGGCAAGGCCCTTGACCACGAGTTCGAGGGCACCCATGTGGCGCTGGGCGTGGAGTACGCCCGCAAGTACCGGGAGAAAGAGGATATCATCCACGCCATTCAGGCGCACCACGGCGATGTGGAGTGCAAGACGCTGGTGGCCTGCCTGGTGCAGGCGGCCGATGCCATTTCCGCCGCGCGGCCCGGCGCCCGCCGCGAAAATCTGGAGAACTACATCAAGCGTCTGGAGAAGCTGGAGGAGATCACCGGCACCTATCCCGGCGTGGACAAGAGCTACGCCATTCAGGCGGGCCGCGAGGTCCGCGTCATGGTCAAGCCCGAGCAGGTGTCCGAGGATGAGATGGTCATTCTGGCCCGTGAGCTGGCCAAGCGCATCGAAAACGAGCTGGAATACCCCGGCCAGATCAAGGTCCACGTCCTGCGGGAGACAAAGGTCGTGGAGTACGCAAAATAAAGACCCCTACAAGCTCCGGAGCGCGTTGCACTCCGGAGCTTCTTTTGTTATAATGTCCCTGAACGAAAGGGGGGAATGCCCATGAAACGCATCGTGCTTTATCTGCTCCTGCTGGCCATGGCCCTGTCCATGACCGGCTGCATGGCCGCTGTGGGCGGCGGCAGTCCGGACGCGGCGGCGGAGCAGCCGAAGCTCTCCGCGGCAGAGCCGGACGGCACTGCCGCGCCGGACGCCATCGCGGAGCCGGTCTGGACCCGGCAGCACCACTCCGTCTGGGGGCGGGAGCCGGAACCGGTCAGCGCTGATTTCGAGCGTATCTCCGGCGCGGCGGCCTGCGGCATGACCACCGGGCAGGAATTACTGCTGCTGGATTTCATGGACTGCTATTACCAGTCGGTCTGCAATTTGCAGGCCATCGACTGCACGGATCTGTTTGTGGACCGCGCTCAATCCGACTACCACCGCACGGTCTGGCGCACACTGGCAGCCATCCGGCAGCAGTCACCCATCGACCTGCACGCCGGCACTTACAGCTATTCCCTGCGCTGCACAGAGCTGTCCGGGGACGGTGACACGGCGGAGCTGACGCTGCTGGAAAGCAGCGTGGTCTACTTTGACGGGCTGAACGGACTGCCCTCCGAGCAGTGGAACGTGAAGCACAGCTTCCGGCTCCAGCGCATCAGCGGCGACCGCTGGCGCATTGCGTCCCACGTCTCCGATGACAACCCCTATTACAGCGCCGATTACGATGCCGCTGCCAATGCCGACCGCCATCTGCCCCAGCTGCTGGCCTGCATCGAGGCGCGGCGGAACGATCCCCGGACACCGTGGACGCCGGAGGTCACATGGGATCACGATTACGACCGGGACGCCGCGCTGGATTATATGCTGACGTACAGCGCCAAGCGCAATCCCGGCTATAAGGCCTACGACGATGTGGGCGGCAACTGCATGAACTTCGGCTCTCAGGTGGTGAGCGCCGGCGGCATCCCGCCGGTATCCGGCGGCTATGAGACAGGCTGGTATTATTTCAGCAGCAGCAACGTCACACTGCCGTGGGTCAATGTGGGCGGTTTCCTGGACATGGCCGCCGGTCATACCGGCTCCGGTCTGGTGGCCGTGGTGGGTGCGCCCTATTTCACCGGTGAGGTGGGGGACATCATCACCATGGGCGTTGAGGAGCCACGGAACCACACCACTGTCATCTGCGGCGTTCTTACCGACGACGCGGGGCAGACCGTGGACTACCTGCTGTGCTCCAACACCGCCAATCTGCGGAACTATCCGGCCTCCGCATACTATTACGCCAACCGCCAACTCACCAAGATACTGGGCTGGAACGACTGACCTCAAGGGAGGGTATTTTATGGACTATCGCATTTTAGCGCTGGGCGATGTGGCCAGCGAGACGGGCCTGCAGCTGCTGGAAAAGAAGCTGCGCGCTTTCAAACGGGAGCGGGACATCGCCTTCGCTGTGGTCAACGGCGAGAACATCTCCGGCAGCGGTCTGACCCGGGCGCAGGCGGAGGACCTGCTGTCTGCCGGCGCGGACGCGGTCACGCTGGGCAACCACACCTTCGGTAAGCCTCAGATCGCCCCGTTTCTGGACGAGAACCAATACATCCTGCGCCCCGCCAACTTCACGGGCCGCGCTGCCGGGCGGGGCTGGGCCGTTTATGACTGCGGCGCGTTCTCCGTGGCGGTGCTGGTGCTCATCGGCCGCTGCGATCTGGACTTCAACGCCGACAACCCCTTTACCACGGCGGACCGCCTGCTGAAAACAGCGGACAAGCCCACGTTCACGCTGGTGGAGTTCCACGCGCAGGCCACCAGCGAGAAGCTGGCCATGGCCTACTATCTGGATGGCCGCGTCTCCGCCCTGTGGGGCACCCATACCCATGTCCCCACCGCCGACCAGCGGGTGTTCCCCAAGGGTACCGGCTATGTCACCGATCTGGGCATGACCGGCCCCATCGAGTCGGTGCTGGGCGTCCGGCCGGAGCAGTCCATGGAGTTCTTCCTGGGCGGCCTGCCCGGCCGCTATCAGGCGGCGGACGGCCCCTGCTCTGCGCAGGGCTGCATCTTCACATTGAACAGCGGCACCGGTCTGTGCACCGGTGTGGAGCGTATCGAGATCAAATAAAAGGAGAAACTGCATCATGTCTGTGGAAAAAGTAAGAGCCTATCTGGAGCCCTACGGCGTCACGGATCGTATCCGCGAATTTGACGTGTCCAGCGCCACGGTGGAGCTGGCTGCGCTGGCCGTGGGCGTGGAGGGCGCCCGCATCGCCAAGACCCTGAGCTTTAAGGTGGGGGAGGACCCCATTCTGGTGGTGGCCGCCGGCGACGCCAAGGTGGACAACAGCAAGTATAAGCACTTTTTCGGCGCCAAGGCCAAGATGCTCACTGCCGAGGAGGCGGTGGAGCGCATCGGCCACGCCGTGGGCGGCGTGTGCCCCTTTGCCCTGCCCGACGATGTCAGGACCTATCTGGACGTATCCCTGAAGCGGTTCGAGACGGTGTTCCCCGCCGTGGGCAGCGCCGCCAGCGCCATTGAGCTGACCTGCGATGAGCTGGAGCGCTGCTGCGGGAAGAACTTTGTCCAGTGGGTGGATGTGTGCAAGGGCTGGCAGGACGAGGAGGGATGATGGTGCGCGTTCTGCACGCCGGGGACTTCCATCTGGACAGTGCCTTCGGCGCCCTGACACCGGAGCAGGCTCGCCAGCGCCGTGCCGAGAGCCGGGAGAGCGTACAGCGTCTGGTGGACTGGGCCAACGACCACGACATACAGCTGATGCTGCTGGCCGGCGATCTGTTTGACGGCGATGCCGTGGGCGGCGATACCGCCCGGCTGCTGGCGCAGGCGCTGGGCAGCTTTCAGGGCCAGACGGTGATCGCGCCCGGCAACCATGAT